>Ga0210026_1001410_pt1 | contig 23287 bp, 18 predicted proteins | sample CryGeymeta201509_FD_183977 | JGI IMG/M metagenome (GOLD analysis project Ga0210026, IMG submission 183977) | Groundwater microbial communities from Crystal Geyser aquifers in Utah, USA - Crystal Geyser metaG 2015-09 (SPAdes) (version 2) | ecosystem: Environmental > Aquatic > Deep subsurface >...
GGAACTTTCCACCACCCCCGCCACATCCACCCCGCCGACGCAGGGAAAGCGACGTATCACGCGCCCCGCACCAGTCGCAGCAAGCGCATCCTTGAAATTCACGCTGGAATAATGCGACTGGATGACTACCTCGCCGGGATCGAGATCCTCCAACCTCAACTCGACGAAGCGCCCGACAGATTTGCCGTCTTGCTCGAAGATGCGGTAGGCGGAAAATTTTTTCATTGGGATTTCCGTTTGTAACTCATGTATGTTTGTCATGAGAAATTCAACACCGCCGGGGGTAGCCCGGCAGCTAGTCACTTAATGTTGCATAGTTATCTTCCATGGTTTCATCATGCTACAAAATATTTTTTGAAGGACTCCAATGTACCGAGGTCGAATTGTTTTACCTATCAACCCCAGTTTTTCGCTCTTTCTCCCCCCTGTGCGATGCCGAGTAGCGCAGGCTGGTCAAGGGGTGTCGGTGAGGACTGTCTGAGCGCGTAGCGCGAGTTCCGCAGCCGCCTGACCAGTCGAGCAACGCTCGGTACCCGAAGGGCGGCAAACCGGGGTCGCCTTTTCTTTTTGGCTACTTTCTTTTTGGCGAAGCAAAAGAAAGTAGCTTGCTGCCGGGCAACCCCCGGCGAAGTTGACTTTTTATTTTGATGTTGGGTTACGCGGTGAAACTGCTAACCCAACCTACAAATCCAGCAGCACCCGGCCTGGAAACTCCAGCGCTTCCTTGATTGCGCCGAGAAATTGCACGGCTTCGCGGCCATCTATGATGCGGTGGTCGTAGGAGACGGCCAGATAATTGATCGGGCGGATGACAATCTGGCCATTTTCAACTACCGCGCGGTCTTTAGTGGCGTGGATGCCTAAAATCGCGGCTTGCGGCGGGTTGATGATGGGCGTGGAAAGCATCGAGCCAAACACCCCGCCGTTGGAAATCGAGAAAGTGCCGCCCGTCAACTCTTCCAGGGTCAACTTCCCGACTTTGGCACGCGCACCGAAGTCGGCGATCTGCTTTTCAATATCCGCAAAACTCAGCTTATCGGCATCGCGGATGATGGGCACGACCAGGCCGCGCTCGCTGCCAATGGCGACACCGATGTCAAAATAGCCGTGATAAATGATGTCTGTACCGTCCACCGAGGCATTGACGATAGGGAAACGTTGCAGAGCATGAACCGCTGCCTTGACGAAAAAGCTGGAGAAACCGAGCTTGATACCGTGCTTCTTCTCAAAGGAATCCTTGTATTTGTTGCGCAGCTCCATCACTGGCTGCATGTTGACTTCGTTGAAAGTGGTGAGAATCGCGGCGTTTTGTTGCGATTGCAGCAGGCGTTCGGCAATGCGCTGGCGGATGCGCGTCATCGGCACACGCTGTTCGGGACGATTGCCGGACGGTGCGATGGCGGGTACACCCTTGGCGACCGCCACGGGTGCAGGTTGCCGGGTGGCGACTTGCTCCATCGCGTGCAGCACATCTTCCTTGGTGACGCGACCGCTGCGCCCCGTGCCGTGCAACCCGGAGGTATCCACGTCGTTTTCATGCGCCAGCTTGCGCACCGAAGGCGGAACGGCAGACGAGACATCCGCATGAACAGAGGCGGCAGCTTCTGCGACCGCCTGGGTATCTATCAGGGCAATCAGTTCTTCGCTGCCCACTTTTTCGCCGTCACCTTTAAGGATTTTAGTCAGCACACCGCTCTTGGCGGCAGGCAATTCCATCACCACCTTATCGGTTTCGACATCAATCAGATTTTCACCTTCGCTAACGGCATCGCCAACTTGCTTGAGCCAGGTCAGCAAGGTCGCTTCAGTGACGGATTCGGAGAGTTGCGGTACTTTAACTTCAATAATGCTCATGGCGAGATGCTCCTGGATTGTTCTTTACATCGAGATCGGGACGGAAGGCGGCTTCGATGACTGCCTTCTGCTGTTCGTTATGCACCGCCAGATAACCGGCAGCGGGCGCGGCAGAGGAAGGGCGCAAGGCATATTCCAGGCGCATTCCCCGGCGCAAATGGCGCAGCAAATAATGCTGGATACGATGCCATGCGCCCTGATTGCCGGGTTCTTCCTGACACCAGACGAATTCGCTGGCATTCGGGTAGGCTGCAACTTGCGCGGCGAAATCCTCATGCGGGAAGGGATAAAGCTGCTCAAGCCGAATAATCGCCATGTCCGCTATCCCCTTTTCACGGCGGGCGTTAAGCAATTCGTAATAAATTTTCCCGCTGCAAGCGATGAGGCGCCTCACTTTACCCGCATCCAGCGCATCCCCTTCGGGTATGACCGCCCTGAAACTGCCCTGGGTGAATTCACTCAAGGGTGAAGCGGCATCCTTGTTGCGCAACATGCTTTTCGGGGTAAACACAATCAGCGGACGGCGCATGGGGCGCAGCATCTGGCGGCGCAACAAATGGAACATCTGCGCCGGACTGGAAGGAATACACACCTGAATGTTGTAATCGGCACAAAGTTGCAAATAACGCTCGATACGCCCGGAAGAGTGTTCCGCGCCCTGCCCCTCGTAGCCGTGCGGCAACAGCATCACCAAGCCGCACAACCTGCCCCACTTGGCTTCGCCGGAAGCGATGAATTGATCTATCACCACCTGAGCGCCATTGGCAAAGTCACCAAATTGCGCCTCCCACAACACCATCGTGTCGGGCTCGGCAGTGGCATAGCCATATTCAAAACCCAGCACAGCTTCTTCGGAAAGCAACGAATCTATCACTACAAAATCAGCCTGATCGGGTGACAGATGCTGCAACGGCGTGTAAACCCCTTCATCCCAGACCACCCGATTCTGGTCATGCCAGGTCGCGTGACGATGGAAGAACGTGCCGCGTCGCGCGTCCTGACCACACAGCCGGATAGGATAATTTTCAGTGAGTAACGTGGCATAGGCCAGATTCTCGGCCATCCCCCAATCCAAAGCCAATTCGCCGCGCGCCATCTCAACGCGCGCCTCGATAATTTTTTGCACTCGCGAATGCAAGACAAAGTTTTCCGGCACGGTCGTCAGCACGCTGGCCAATTGCTGCAAACGCTCCAGCGTGACCGAAGTATTCACTGCCTCATCCCACTTTGCCGCGCTGGTAAAGTTATGCCAAAGCGAAACCGGCTTGCTCGCTTCATGCTCCAGCGCGGGCTGTATCGAATTGCGCCCTTCATCCATCGCTTGACGATAATCTGCAATCATCTGCTCGGCATCCGCCACCTCGATGACACCCTCATCAATCAGACGCTGCACATACACCGCGCGCGTTCCGGGATGCTTGCGTATGTAGCGATACATGAACGGCTGAGTAACCAACGGCTCATCCTGCTCGTTATGCCCCAGTTTACGGAAGCACACCATCTCGATGACCACATCCTTGTGAAACTGCATCCGGTAATCCAGCGCGATCTCGGTAATCAGCATGACCGCGTCGGGATCATCCCCGTTGACATGGAAGATAGGCGCATCAATCATCTTCGCCACATCGCTGCAATACTGGCTGGAACGCGTATCGCGCTTGTCGGACGCGGTAAAGCCGATCTGGTTATTGACGATGATGTGTATCGTGCCACCCGTGTAGAAACCGCGCGTTTGCGACATGTTCAACGTTTCCATCACCACGCCCTGCCCGGCAAATGCGGCATCGCCATGCAGCAGAATCGGCACGACCTTGACCCCCTGATGATCCTTGAGCCGGTGCTGGCGGGCGCGTACCGAGCCTTCCACTACCGGATTGACGATCTCCAGATGGGATGGGTTGAAGGCCAGCGCAACATGCAGCTGCCCACCACTGGTCGCGATGTCCGCAGAAAAGCCCTGATGATATTTCACATCACCGGAACTCAAGTGTTCAGCATGTATGCCTTCAAACTCGGCAAATAACATACCAGGCTGTTTGCCCAGGATGTTGACCAACACATTCAGCCGCCCCCGATGCGCCATGCCGATTACCGCTTCTTGCACGCCTTGCGCGCCACAGCGTTGCAACAGATGATCGAGCATCGGAATCAAGGTTTCGCCCCCCTCCAGCGAAAACCGTTTTTGTCCGACATATTTGGTATGTAGATAACGTTCCAGCGACTCTGCCGCCGTGAGGCGACCGAGAATGCGGCGGCGTTGCGCGACATTAAAACCATGCTGCCCGCGCACACCTTCCAGGCGATTTTGTATCCAGCGTTTTTGCGCCACATCGCTGATATACATATATTCGGCACCGATGCTGCCGCAATAAGTCTGTCGTACCAGTTGCAGTATCTCGCGCAAAGTCAAACGCGACGCGGCTACCAGTGAACCGGTTGCAAAGGTGCTGTCCATATCGGCTTCGTTCAAGCCGTAATAAGCGGGATCAAGCTCGGCAATCACCGGCTTTTCGTGGCGCGCCAGCGGATCAAGATTGGCGACACGCAAGCCGAGGAAACGATAGGAATTGATGAGCTGCAACACATATACCTGTTTGCGTTCCATATCCGCGTTCGCCGACAGCGCGGGACTGGCAGTAGCTTCCGGCATCGCAGCAAAAGCGCGCTGTATCGGGCTGTGCGCGACATCCCGTACGCCTGCCGCTTGCAGGGAATCAAAATAATCGCGCCATTCCACTGGCACGCTGGCTGGCTCGAGCAAGTATTGCTCGTACAACGCTTCGACGAAAGAGGCATTCGCACCAAACAGTAGCGAACTGTCCTGCATCCTCTTGATAAAACTCGTGTTTTGCTTCACCGTTTACCCATCTCCACAAAATCACGGCGCGTCGCACCGACATACAACTGACGGGGACGGCCTATCTTGTGATCATCCCCTTCCATCATTTCATTCCATTGAGAAATCCAGCCGATGGTGCGCGCTACCGCGAAAATGACCGTAAACATGTTCATCGGAATACCCAGCGCACGCAGCACGATGCCGGAATAAAAATCCACGTTCGGATACAATTTGCGCTCGATGAAATACGCATCGTGCAAGGCGATTTGCTCCAGTTCCATTGCCAGTTTGAACAGCTTGTCGTTTTCCAGACCCAATTCCTGCAACACCTCATAACAGGTATCGCGCATCACTGAAGCGCGCGGATCCATATTCTTGTATACCCGATGGCCGAAGCCCATCAGCCGATATTTCTTGTCTTTCACGCCCTGCACGAACTCGGGAACTTTGGACACATCACCGATTGTTTCCAGCATCTTCAGCGCGGCTTCGTTGGCACCGCCGTGTGCCGGCCCCCACAACGCCGCGATACCCGACGAAATACAGGCAAACGGATTGGCACCACTGGAACCGGCCAGGCGCACGGTAGAAGTAGAGGCGTTCTGCTCGTGGTCCGCGTGCAAAATGAAAATGCGTTCCAGCGCCCTCACCAGTTTGGGGTTTTGCACGTAGTCTTCCGCAGGATTGGCAAACATCATGTAAATAAAATTCTCCACATAACCCAATTTATATTTTGGGTACATGAAGGGATAGCCGTTATGGTACTTGTAAGCCATCGCCGCAATGGTCGGCAACTTGCCCAACAAACGCAGTGCCGCCAAATTACGATGCTCAGGATTATTGATGTCCAGTGAATCGTGGTAAAACGCCGATAGCGCACCCACCACGCCCACCATCACCGCCATCGGATGCGCATCACGGCGAAAGCCGCTGAAGAATTTAACCATCTGGTCATGCACCATAGTGTGCGAGGTGACCTTACGCACAAAGTCGGATTTTTGCTCCGCATCCGGGAGTTGCCCATTCAATAAGAGGTAACAGACTTCAAGAAAGTCAGCCTTTTCAGCCAGCTGCTCGATAGGGTAGCCACGGTAATAGAGGAATCCGGCATCACCATCAATAAAGGTGATCTCGGACGTGCAGCTCGCCGTTGAGAAAAAAGCCGGATCGTAAGTAAATACGCCCAACTTACTCATCCCATGAATATCAATAACATCCTGCCCCAGTGTGCCGGACAGGATAGGCAATTCAATACTGCGACCATCATCCAGCGTCAGTGTTGCAACCCGTTTGTCCTGGCGAATAGCGCCTTGTTTGTTTTGCATCAGGTTTCCAATCTCGAATTAAATTACCAATAACGCCAAAAACTATCTGCTTGCAACCCTCAAAAACGGCATGTTTATACCCGTCTTATTGTTTCCAGCAGTGCAACCTGCTCGTCCGATACGGCCTCTTTCCTGCCCGAAATCATATCCCACAGTGGATTGTCAGCCATATCCAGAAAATCATCGAATATTTTCCGCTCTGGTTCGGACAACTGAGCGTAATGAGCATCCACAAAACGTCCCAGCACAATATCCAGTTCGAGCAAGCCGCGCCTGCAACGCCAGCGCAAACGTTGCAAAACGGCAGGATTGAGGGCTGAGGACTGAGGACTGAGTAAACCAACCTCTCCACTTCCCACTTGTTGAAATTTATCCTCAATCCTCAATCCACGATCCTCATTTGTCATACCATGCGCTTAATCATCAAGTCCTTGATATTGCCTATCGCCTCGGTCGGATTCAACTCCTTGGGGCAGACATCCACGCAGTTCATAATGGTATGGCAACGGAACAAACGATACGGGTCTTCCAGATCATCCAGGCGCTCGCTGGTCGCATGATCACGCGTATCGGCAATAAAACGATAAGCCTGCAATAGTCCGGCAGGACCGACAAATTTATCGGGATTCCACCAGAACGAAGGACATGCCGTGCTACAACAGCCGCACAGGATGCACTCATACAAGCCATTCAGATGTGCGCGCTGGGCGGGGGACTGTAAACGCTCAGTCTCCGGTGGAGGATCGTTGTTGATGAGATAAGGCTTGATGGAATGGTATTGCTTGAAAAACTGCGTCATGTCCACGATCAAATCGCGTATCACTGGCAAGCCGGGCAGCGGGCGCAATTCCACCGGCTGTTTCAATGCGTCCAGCGGCGTGATACACGCCAGACCATTGCGTCCGTTGATATTCATCGCGTCTGAACCGCACACCCCCTCGCGGCAAGATTTGCGCAAGGAAAGACTGTCGTCCTGCTCTTTCAGCAACACCAATGCATCCAGCAACATTTTGCCGTGCGGGTCAATGTCCAGCTCATAGTCGCGCATACTCGGCGCGCTATCGGTTTCAGGGTTGTAACGGTAGATTCTGAATTTCATATTCTTGCTTCCCCTAATAAACCCGCGCCTTGAGCGGGAACGAATCCACAGTCAGCGGTTTCAGGCGCACCGGTTTGTAGTCGAGGCGGTAATTTTCGCGAAAATACAGACTGTGTTTCAGCCAGTTCACGTCATCGCGCGCGGTGAAATCGTCGCGGGCATGAGCGCCGCGACTCTCCTGCCGTGCCTGTGCCGCAATCATGGTGGCTTGCGCGACTTCGATCAAATTATCCAGTTCCAGTGCTTCGACGCGCGCCGTGTTGAACACGCGACTCTTGTCCTGAATTTCGGTCTGTGCCACGCGCGCCGCGACTTGCTTGATCTGCGCCACACCTGCAACCAATAAATCCGGGAAACGGAACACGCCACAATGCGTTTGCATGACTTGGCGCATTTGGGCACCCACTTCGCCGACACGCTCGCCGTTTTTCTGATTTTCCAGCCGCGCCAGTCGTTCCAATGGGCGGGTTGCGGCATCGGCAGGCAAAGGCTTGTGGTGCGGATTGCGTTGCAAATCCTTGATAATCTGTCTGCCCGCTTCGCGTCCAAACACCAGCAAATCCAGCAAGGAATTACAGCCCAGACGGTTGCCGCCGTGCACCGACACGCAGGCGCATTCGCCCACCGCATACAAGCCCTGCACCACTTCTTCGGGCGCAGTCTTGCAGGGCGCGACAACTTGCCCGCGATAGTTGGTGGGGATACCGCCCATCATGTAATGCGCGGTCGGCACGACCGGAATCGGTGCCTTGGCCGGGTCAACATGGGCGAACTTCAGGGCGATTTCGCGGATACCCGGCAGACGCTGCTTGATCACGTCGTCGCCTAAATGATCCAGCTTGAGCATGATGTGATCGCCGTGTTCGCCGCAACCGCGCCCTTCCTTGATTTCGATGGTCATGGCGCGCGACACCACATCGCGGCTGGCCAGGTCTTTGGCGTTCGGCGCGTATTTTTCCATGAAGCGTTCGCCGTGCTTGTTGAGCAGATAGCCGCCCTCGCCACGCACGCCTTCGGTAATCAGCACCCCTGCGCCGTACACGCCGGTCGGATGAAACTGAAAAAACTCCATATCTTCCAGAGGGATACCGGCACGCGCCGCCATCCCCAAGCCATCGCCGGTATTGATGAAGGCGTTGGTGCTCGACTGGAAGATGCGTCCCGCGCCACCGGTTGCCAGCAACGTGGCGCGTGCGTGGAACATCATCACCTCACCGGTTTCAATTTCCATCGCCGTCACGCCCAGCACATCACCGTCCTGGTCGCGTACCAGATCAAGCGCCATCCACTCGACAAAAAAATTGGTATTAGCCTTGACGTTCTGCTGGTACAAGGTATGTAAAAGGGCATGGCCGGTACGATCCGCCGCCGCGCAAGCGCGCTGCACCGGCACTTTGCCGTAATCCTGCATATGCCCGCCGAACGGGCGCTGATAAATTTTGCCGCTCTCCAGCCGGTCGAACGGCATACCGTAGTGTTCCAGTTCATACACCACTTCGGGCGCGGCGCGGCACATGAACTCGATGGCATCCTGGTCGCCCAGATAATCCGAGCCTTTGACCGTGTCATACATATGCCAGTGCCAGTTGTCTTCGTTGATATTGCCGAGGCTGGCCGCGATACCGCCTTGAGCGGCAACCGTATGGGAACGCGTCGGAAACACCTTGGACAACACCGCCACCTTCAGCCCGGCTTCCGCCAGTTGTAAAGCCGCGCGCATCCCCGAACCCCCTGCACCCACCACCACCACATCAAATGTTCTCTTAGCGATTGCCATTACATTTCCTCAATAAACCTCATCGTCATCCCCGCGCAAACGGAATAACCGTATTTGAACTGTTTCAGATAGCCCACAGAATTTGTACCGACCAGATCGAATACAACAGCAAGGCCAGCACCACCAGAACATGGATCACCAGGCGCACTCCGGCCGGTTTGACGTAATCCATCACGATGTCGCGCACGCCAACCCAGGCGTGGTAGAACAGGCTGAGCATAAACAGCAAGGCGAAAGCGCGCACGGGCTGGCTGGCGAACAATGCCGTCCAGCGGTCGTAGCCCATATCGTCATGCAGCAGGAAATAAACGGCCAACGCCGAACTGCCCACCGCCATCACCACCGCTGTGACGCGCTGGATCAACCAGTCGGAAAGACCGTAATGCGCGCCGACTACGATACGGTTCACCATAATTTCACCCCGATCAGAATCGTCAGCAACAAACTCACCAACAGCACGATCTTGCTGCTGTCGCGCGCCTGTTTCAGACTGTGTACATAATGCAAATCTATCGCCAGGTAGCGCAGCCCTGCGCAGAAGTGGTGTAAAAATGCCCACAACAGCCCCAGTAAAAGCAGCTTTGCCAACGGCTGCGACAACATCTCCATCAACACGGTATAAGTGCTGATCGAGCGCAGGCTATATTGCAACATCAGCAACAAGGCCGGCAGCGCCAGAAACAAGGCCAGACCACTGACGCGATGAAGAATGGAAACAAAACCGGGAAGAGGTAACTGAATGAGATGAAGTGCTAGGTGCTTCGGACGTCGTTTATTCATGACCTACCTTTGCAATGACGAAAATTTCTGGACGGGATATTACTCCTTTTGCGTGGCACAAGAAAAGTAAAAGCACTATGATGCGCGCACCATTTTACTCAAGGAGAATCGCATGAAAGCCCCCGTTCGCATCACCGTCACCGGCGCAGCAGGTCAAATCGGTTATGCCACGCTATTCCGCATCGCCAATGGCGACATGCTGGGGCGCGAACAACCTATCATCCTGCAATTACTGGACTTGCCCCAGGCGCAAGGCATGTTGAACGGGGTCAGGATGGAGCTGGAAGATTGCGCTTTTCCGCTGCTGCAACAAGTCATCATTACCGACGACCCCAGAGTCGCCTTCAGGGATACCGAAATCGCGCTGCTCATCGGCGCGCGCCCGCGCAGCAAGGGCATGGAACGCAAAGATCTGATCGAGGCCAACGGCGCAATCTTTTCCGCCCAGGGCAAACTGCTCAACGAACTGGCCGCGCGCCACGTCAAGGTGCTGGTAGTCGGCAACCCGGCCAACACCAATGCCTTGATTGCAATGAAAAATGCGCCCGACCTCGACCCGCGAAACTTTTCCGCGATGATGCGTCTGGATCACAACCGTGCCATTGCCCAAGTCGCGCAAAAACTGTTCCAGCCGATCCGCGACATCAAAAAAATGATCGTCTGGGGCAACCACTCCGGCACCCAATACCCCGACCTCGACCACGCCGAAATTCGCGGGCGGCAGGTCAGGGACATCCTGCCGGATCAAAGTTGGGTGGAAAATGAATTCATCCCTACCGTGCAAAAGCGCGGCGCCGCCGTCATCGAAGCGCGTGGGCTTTCCAGCGCGGCGAGTGCCGCCAATGCCGCCGTCACCCATATCCACGACTGGATGCTGAGTTCTCACCATAACGACTGGGTCACCATGAGCGTGCCGTCCGATGGCAGCTACGGCATACCCGAAGGCGTGATCTACGGCTTCCCCGTCACCTGTAAGCACGGCCATTTCAGCATCGTGCAAAATCTGCCCATCAGCGAACTGGGGCGCAAGCATATGGAAGCAAGCTATAGGGAACTGAGCGAAGAGCGCGACCATGTAAGGAATTTGCTGGGTTGACCCCAGCTTGTCCGCCAGGAAAAACCTCGTCATTCCAGCGCAAGCGGGAATCCAGTGTTTCCAACAAACTGGACACCGGCGTTCGCCGGTGTGACGAAATTATTAGAGATTCCCGGAATAAGGAAACTGCCTGCTGGTGTAAAATGCACGGCTGACAGGAGGCATCCATTGGAAAATCCATATAACATTCTCGGCATATCTGCGGCGGCAACACCTGATGAAATCAAAAAGGCATACCGGTCGCTTGCCATGCGTCATCACCCGGACAGGAATTCCCATACAGGCAGCACGGTTCGATTCAATGCCATCCAATCAGCCTATGAGTTGCTTTCCGACCCCAAAAAACGCGCCGAATATGATCAAAGCCTGAACAACCGCATCATCCTCGACCCGGAATCCGAAGCCCTTGCGCTGTGGCGCGCATTGTTCAATCGCTGTGGTCTCACGACCGATTAAATCAAAACCATGAAAAGAATACATACCGAATTTGCCTATCAATCCCGCGAACTGGGTGTCCAGATTGAAGACACACTGGGCGACCCTCCCAATCGAAAAAACTATGCCAGAGTGATTCAATCGTTGCTTGACGAATTTGCCCGTGGCACAGAAATCAATGATGTAAACCTGCTGAGTTTCGCGCTGGTGGATCATCTGCGCTTCCAGAACCCGGCGGAATTGCTGGCAGAGGCGGCACAATATGACCGTGGCGATGCCGCCAAGGTTTTATCAGGGGTGTCGTGTAGCGACGAAAGTGCTGACCGTGCGCTAACAAACGTTGCCGCGACCGATCCCGAACTGGCGCGTCGCGCGATCATCACGGCTTTTTTGTACAAACACCCCAAACGCTGGTCGGAAGAAGATCACTCGCTGGAAACGCTACAAAAGAGCGAAAACGGCAACGACGATGAAGAACAAGACCAACTCGCGCCAGGGCATGACATCGAGCATTTATTCGACGCAAACGGAGACAAAAATGACTGATAAAACCAACCTGCCCGCAATCAGCCGCCAGGTCACCGATCTAATTTTAGCCGGTTCGCCCGACCACGCCGAAGCAGCACTCGACGAGACGGCGGAACAATTCGGCGATTTGGCCGTGGTCGAAGTGCTGGAAGCCCTTGCGCCGCAAGTCACCTCCATGCATCTGGCGGCTTTCGATGGCGGCAAGCTCTCTTTGGCGACACTGCTGATTTCACCAAAAGCCTGGGCGCAAAGTCTGGCATTCTTCGCCGCCACCTGGACGCAGGACGCGATTGAAGACGAACCGGAATTGCTGGCGGAAGCCCTGTTCGCCCATCTTCATGGCGTGTTGTTTGCCAGCGACGAACCGGATCGGCGTGCAGCACTCATCCACGAGGCTTTATCCACCGACTGGGGTACGACCGCTTTTGCCGCGACTTTCTCAACCGCCATTGAAGAAATCATTGAACTCGCCAATGACATCTATGCGCGCGGCGCAGAAAGCAGCGGCCAGACAAGTTCCGATCACGACATCATCCCGCTCGCCCTAGCTATTGCGCGCACCGATGCGGATGCCTGGGACAGAGTGCTGTTTGAACTCTTCCCCGACTGGCAACCGGGTGAAAATGAATTGCGCGCCCTGTCTGAAGAAGAAAACGATGACGACAGTACCCTCGGTTATGAATATGCCATTCCGCGCACTACGCAGGAACTCCTGATGCGCCTGCGCAAACAAGTGCCAAGCAAAGCCATCAGCACACCTGAAGCCGGCACTCGTCCAAGCATGGGCGAAGATATTTTTGCGTGAGCAATTTGTCACCAGCCTTCAGGCTGGTGGATTTAGGCGGGGAGGGGTTTGCATCCCCTCCCCTACGCACCCTTAAACCCCGCCCTTCAGGGCGGGGTGGTGCTTGTTCCGGCCTAAAGGCCGGGGTTTCAAACCGATAAGGAATGAGGATGAAACTAGCCCCCTTCACCACCCGCCGGGCAAGTCTGGTGAGCGCGCTCGAAACCCTCGCACAGCGTGCCAACCCCGACGAGGCGGCGCATTCCCTGTTGCATGAACTTGCCGGCATCACCGTGCTGGTCGCCTGCAAATTCACCAACGACAGGACGGCGGACGGCCTGCTCGAAGCGTTTTATCTGACCCTGGGCTGCGTTTCGCTAGGCATTGCTCAAGCAGATATTCCGCATGAGGAGGAAGCGGAACTAGCCTTCCTGCTGCAACACGGTGCCGAAAAGGTTTTCCAGGCTGGATTCCGGCACATCAGGGAATTGGCGGGCTTGCCCGGCCACACCCTGATAAGCGATTTCGACAAGGATCCGGTCATCCAACAACGCAACCTCAAAGCCCTGTTCGTCGCACTATGTCGTGCCGACCCCGGCGCGGCATGGACGGGCGATGAAACTTACCGGAATGAGCTGCGCGTCAGGCGCGACAACCAGATCATCCTTGATTGCGCAAAGTGGTTACGCAAGCAGCATTACGCCGGTCCAATCAAAAGCGCCGAGCTCGATGCCAACGCCGTGATTGACATCGCGATCATGTTTGCCATTCTGCATGACGGGCGCATCGTCGCGCGCACCGGACAAAGGGAAATCGAAAACCTGATTCGTCGCGCCCGCGCAACGCCACCCGATATTGAAGCGGGCTGGAACGCCCTGCTGGCAAGCGCCCCACCGGATTATCAAGCCCTGTTGCAAGCGCGCATGGACGAACTCAGAAACACCTTGGTCAAAAAAATCCTTTCAAAAACAACGGTTAAAACTGTTGTCGTGCATATACAGCGCAATTTTGCGGGGGATGAACAGGAAGTTGACTACGCCTGAACTATCTGGATTTTCATCAACATCAATAAGACAAACCATAGGCTTGTAAAAGTTTATGTTTTTTTGATTTTTTTGGCGTATTCTCGCGCAGGTAAATTTAAGGGGGGAGTTCCTTATGTCTGCCGTCCGTCCGCCTGCTGTCGCAGGCATGTTTTACCCCGCAAACGCTCACGAGCTTGCCCGCGAGGTGCAAGGATTGCTGGCCTCTGCAATGCCGACCAGCCTCGCGTCCATCAAGGCGCTCATCGTCCCGCACGCCGGTTACATTTACTCTGGCGCAATCGCGGCGACGGCCTATACCGCGCTCTCTTCCATCGCCTCCCGTATTCGCCGTGTCGTGCTGCTGGGTCCCACCCATCGCGTCGCAGTGCGCGGCCTGGCGCTACCGGGTGGAGAGGCTTTCGATACGCCGCTGGGACGAATAAAACTGGATCAGGCTGCCGCACATTCCATCAGCCACCTTCCGCAAGTCAGCGTCCGCCCGGATGTCCACGCCCAGGAACACTCGCTGGAAGTGCAACTGCCATTTTTGCAAAGTGTATTGCCTGACTTCACCCTGCTGCCGCTGGCGGTCGGCATGGCGAGTAGCGAGGAAGTCGCCGAGGTACTGGAAGCCGTCTGGGGCAGCGACGAAACGCTGATCGTCATCAGTTCCGACCTCTCGCACTATCTGCCTTACCCAACCGCGCAACGGGTAGATAACGAGACCATGCAGGCCATCCTGAATTTGCAGCAACCGATCCCGCATGACCGCGCCTGTGGCGGCACGCCGATCAGCGGCCTGATACTGGCCGCCAAACATCACCACCTCACCCCGCAGCTGCTGGATTTCTGCAACTCCGGCGACACCGCAGGCACGCACGATCAGGTGGTAGGCTATGCGGCCTTCGCCTTTACCGAAGGGGAGCAGCCATGAACCACGTTGCCCATTCTCTTGTCGCGGGGACTGTTTTGCTGCCCATCGCCCGCGCCGCGATTTCCAGCGCGCTGGGGGTTGTGCAAGCAGCGGATGAAAGCGCACCGTGGCTGGCAAATCCTGGCGCGTGTTTCGTCACCCTCACCCAGCACGACCAGTTGCGCGGCTGCATCGGCTCACTGCACGCACACCGCGCTTTGCTTGACGACCTCAAAAACAATGCCGTGGCCGCTGCCCTGCACGACCCGCGTTTCATACCGCTGACGGTCGCGGAACTGGGTGACACGAACATCGAAGTGTCGCTGCTCACCCCGCCTCAGCCGATGACCTTCAAGGACGAAGCCGATGCCTTGTCACAGTTGCGCCCCGGCGTGGACGGGGTGATTTTCGAGTTTGCCGGCTATCACAGCACGTTTTTGCCACAAGTCTGGGAACAGTTGCCTCAACCGCAACAGTTCATGGCGCACCTGAAGCACAAGGCCGGACTACCCGCCGACCTCTGGGATGACGGTGTAAAACTGTCGCGCTACACCGTCAGCAAATGGCGCGAAGCCGAAAATACCTGAAGGAGAAAAAAGTGGACGAAGCCATCAGCCTGGACGAACGCTATCCGGCCAAATACTGGCACAAATTGGACGACGGGCGCATCCAGTGCGACCTGTGTCCGCGCGACTGCAAGCTGCACGAAGGCCAGCGCGGCGCGTGTTTTGTGCGCGGCCGGGTTGAGGATACGATGGTATTGACTACCTACGGTCGCTCGTCCGGTTTTTGCGTGGACCCCATCGAGAAGAAGCCGCTCAACCATTTCTATCCGGGCAGCAGCGTGCTGTCGTTCGGCACGGCGGGCTGCAATCTGGCCTGCAAATTTTGCCAGAACTGGGATATTTCCAAGTCGCGCAGTTTCGACAAACTGGCCGACCAGGCCACACCCGAAGCCATCGCCAACAGCGCCGAACGGCTGGGCTGCAAGAGTGTGGCCTTCACCTACAACGACCCGGTGATCTTCGCCGAATATGCGATGGATGTGGCCGATGCCTGCCATGCGCGCGGCATCAAGACGGTGGCGGTGACCGCAGGCTACATCCACGACGCGCCGCGCCGCGACTTATTCGCCAAAATGGACGCGGCGAATGTGGATTTGAAGGCGTTTACCGACGCGTTCTACGTCAAACAGACCGGTGCGCATTTGCAACCCGTGCTGGATACGCTGAAGTATTTATGCCAGGAAACCCGGGTGTGGGTCGAACTGACGACCTTGCTGATCCCCGGCCTTAACGACAGCGCGGCAGAAATCACTGCGATGAGCGAGTGGATCGCCCGCGAACTGGGCACGGATGTGCCGCTGCATTTTTCCGCCTTTCATCCCGACTACAAGATGACCGGCATCCCCGCCACGCCGCCCGACACCCTGGTTCAGGCACGGCAGATCGCCGAAGCCGCCGGGCTCAACTACGTTTATACCGGCAACGTGCACAACCTCACCGGCGACACCACCTTTTGCCCTGTTTGCAACAGCCCGCTGATCGTGCGCGACTGGTATGAAATCAGGCAATACCGGTTAAGCGATGACGGCCATTGCCCCGACTGCCATACCGCCATCGCCGGACACTTCGAGAAATTCACCGGCCAATTCGGCAGACAGCGCATCCGCGTGATGCCGTCATGATCCTATTCCCTGCGAGGGTTGTTGCAGCAGCGCCTCAAACTGCTCCAGCGGCACAGGTTTGCTGAACAGATAGCCCTGGAAGGCGTGGCAGCCGCGCAGGTCGAGGAATTCCATCTGCGCTTCGTTCTCCACGCCTTCGGCAATCACATTCAGCCCCATTGTTTCGGTCATGGCGATGATGGTCTGGACGATGGCGGCATCGTTGGGGTCGGTAGCGATGTCGCGCACAAAGGACTGGTCTATCTTGATCTGATCCAGCGGCAGGCGTTTCAGGTATTGCAGCGAAGAATAGCCCGTGCCGAAATCGTCCATCGAGAAACTTACGCCTAACATCTTGATTTCACGCATTTTTTCGATAGATGCTTCGGCGTTCTTCAATACAATGCTCTCAGTCAGTTCCAGTTTGAGGTGCGAAGGCTTTGCGCCGCTGTCCAGTATCGCGCGCTGCACCTGCGCGACAAAATCGGTTTGCGCAAACTGTCTGGCGCTGACGTTGACCGCCAGCGTCAGATTGCAGGTCAATGCGCTGTCCTGCCAGGCTTTCAGTTGGGCGCAGGCCGTTCGCAGCACCCACAAGCCGATCGGCACAATCATGCCGGTCTCTTCAGCCAGCGGAATAAACTGTATCGGGGATACCAGCCCGCGTTCGGGATGTTCCCAGCGCAGCAACACTTCCGCGCCGAGGCCACGGCGCAGGCTGTCCACCTGAATCTGGTAATACAGCCGAAATTGCTGTTTTTCGAGTGCGCCGTGCATCTCGGTTTCCAGTTCGCTGCGCGTTTCCAGCGCCGCCTGCATGGCGGGATCGTAGAAACGCAAGGCGTTACGCCCCGCCGCCTTGGCCTGATACATCGCGGTATCGGCATATTTGAGCAGATTTTCCAGGCATTCCTGCTGCCCCTTGAACAGCACGATACCGATGCTGGAGGTCGCGTGATGGGCATGGTTTTTCAATTGGTAGGGCTGATTCAGTGCGCTGCTGATTTTCGCTCCCACCGCCTCGGCCTGCTGAGCCGCCTCGACGGCTTCGCCGCTTAACATTTCCAGCACCACCACGAACTCATCCCCGCCGAGCCGGGCGATACTATCCCCTTCGCGCACGCAGCGACGCATGCGTTCAGCCACCTCGACCAGCAGCAAATCGCCCACATCGTGACCCTTGGTATCATTCAATGCCTTGAAATTGTCCAGATCGAGGAACATCAAGGCACCGTGATGCTGGCTGCGTTCGCTGACCGCCAGTGCTTTGCTCAATCTATCCAACAACAAGCGGCGGTTGGGCAAACCGGTCAGCTCATCATAAAAAGCCAGTTGATGCACTTTCTGCTCGTTCAGCTTGCGCTCGGTAATATCGGTGTGCATGGAGATGTATTGGCGTGGCTTGCCCGTCTCGTCCACAAACGGCACGATGGTCGTCGCCACCCAGTACAATTGTCCATTTTTGGTACGATTGCAAATTTCACCGTGCCACACGCGGCCTGCTGTGATGGTGTGATACATATCCTTGAAAAAGACTTTTGGGTGTATGCCTGAATTGAGGATACGATGATTCTGGCCGATCAATTCCTCCTGCGTGTAGCCGCTGATGTCGAAAAACGCCTGATTGGCGTAGGTAATATTGCCTTGTACGTCAGTCGTGCCGACAATGGCATGTTGATCGAGCGCAAATTTTTGATACTGCAACTCATCGAGCGCCATTTGCAAGCTCCGCTTTTCCTGTCGCAATGCGATTTCCGCGACATTGCGTGCGTGGTTATCTTGCACCGCACCGTTCATCTGTAGGACATGCAGCAGCAAATAAGCCAAAAACTTGCCAGAATGCGCCATCATCGTAAACTTTTCATGCGGCGAAGTGGAATACAACATGCACAGGTCAGACAGCAATAACAACACTCCCATCCATACCAGACCTTCGTACAAAGGATGCTTGTGGCGCAAGCGCCAGCACATCGCAATCACCCACAGCCACAAAAACAACAGTGGAATTTGGGTTGGTCGCTGGATTCCCAGCAGTCCAGTATCCAGATACTGAGGCAGACTGAACGACAGCGCAAACAGAGCCAGCGTAACGAACACCATGCCGACCGCGAACACGCGGGGCGAAAGCGTCGAGTTGCGTCGCTCCAGCACCAGCACCCACGCTAAAGCCAGCGGCAATACATAGGTAGAAGGAGGCCAGGTCGCGGGTCGCAACACGCCCGCATAACTTTGTATCACGGCGAATGTACCGTTCCACTCGATACCGATCAGTGCGTGCAGCAACTCGGTCATCGAGGCGAGGCCGAAGCTGATGACTAACAATTTACGCACATTGGGCGATATGGCTTGTTGCTCGACCAGCAGGAATACCGCCAGCAATAACGACAAAATGCCGTTACTGGTATCGAACACCAAGTGTAAATTGGCAAACTTCCCCGCCCCCTCGCCGCTCAGAACGGCAACGGTCAAGGCATACAGCAACAGAAACCCCAAAAACAGGGTGCGGTAGCGGGGCTGCATGGCTGGGTTTTTTTCCATTTATTGATCAATATTGCTAATTAAAATCAATTTGTTATAAGCGCCTCAAACTGCTCCAGCGGCACAGGTTTGCTGAACAGATAGCCCTGGAAGGCGTGGCAGCCGCGCAGGTCGAGGAATTCCATCTGCGCTTCGTTCTCCACGCCTTCGGCAATCACATTCAGCCCCATTGTTTCGGTCATGGCGATGATGGTCTGGACGATGGCGGCATCGTTGGGGTCGGTAGCGATGTCGCGCACAAAGGACTGGTCTATCTTGATCTGATCCAGCGGCAGGCGTTTCAGGTATTGCAGCGAAGAATAGCCCGTGCCGAAATCGTCCATCGAGAAACTTACGCCTAACATCTTGATTTCACGCATTTTTTCGATAGATGCTTCGGCGTTCTTCAATACAATGCTCTCAGTCAGTTCCAGTTTGAGGTGCGAAGGCTTTGCGCCGCTGTCCAGTATCGCGCGCTGCACCTGCGCGACAAAATCGGTTTGCGCAAACTGTCTGGCGCTGACGTTGACCGCCAGCGTCAGATTGCAGGTCAATGCGCTGTCCTGCCAGGCTTTCAGTTGGGCGCAGGCCGTTCGCAGCACCCACAAGCCGATCGGCACAATCATGCCGGTCTCTTCAGCCAGCGGAATAAACTGTATCGGGGATACCAGCCCGCGTTCGGGATGTTCCCAGCGCAGCAACACTTCCGCGCCGAGGCCACGGCGCAGGCTGTCCACCTGAATCTGGTAATACAGCCGAAATTGCTGTTTTTCGAGTGCGCCGTGCATCTCGGTTTCCAGTTCGCTGCGCGTTTCCAGCGCCGCCTGCATGGCGGGATCGTAGAAACGCAAGGCGTTACGCCCCGCCGCCTTGGCCTGATACATCGCGGTATCGGCATATTTGAGCAGATTTTCCAGGCATTCCTGCTGCCCCTTGAACAGCACGATACCGATGCTGGAGGTCGCGTGATGGGCATGGTTTTTCAATTGGTAGGGCTGATTCAGTGCGCTGCTGATTTTCGCTCCCACCGCCTCGGCCTGCTGAGCCGCCTCGACGGCTTCGCCGCTTAACATTTCCAGCACCACCACGAACTCATCCCCGCCGAGCCGGGCGATACTATCCCCTTCGCGCACGCAGCGACGCATGCGTTCAGCCACCTCGACCAGCAGCAAATCGCCCACATCGTGACCCTTGGTATCGTTCAATGCCTTGAAATTGTCCAGATCGAGGAACATCAAGGCACCGTGATGCTGGCTGCGTTCGCTGACCGCCAATGCTTTGCTCAATCTATCCAACAACAAGCGGCGGTTGGGCAAACCGGTCAGCTCATCGTAAAAAGCCAGTTGATGAATTTCCCGTTCCGCCAGCTTGCGGGAGCTGATGTCCAGGAAAGTCGCCACCGCGCCCGTCACGATGCCATTTTTAATGATGGAGTGTGACCAGTATTCGACCGAGACCGATGTGCCATCGCGTCGCCAGAACACTTCGTCGTCCACATGAACGGCTTCCCCGCCCTTGAATGCCTGATACATCCGGCATTCTTCGCACGGATAATGGCTGCCGTCCGCATGGGTATGGTGTATCAGTTCATGGATGCGTTTGCCGATCACTTCCTGCGCATCCTGATAGCCCAAAATGCGCAAAAATGCCGCATTGACAAAAGTACACAGACCTTCGGTATCTACGCCATAAATACCCTCCGCGACCGAATTGAGCAGGCGTTCCAGATTTTCTTCCGAATCTCGCAAAGCCTGTTGCACGGCACGGCGTTCGGTAATGTCGCGACATCCGCCATAGATACGATTATTGGGCAACATCACCGCGTTCAATTCCATCGGAATTTTGCCGCCCGCTTTGCTGACGAGGCAAATCTCGTAAACGTGCCGTTCGCGATCCGCCCTGATTTTACCGATTTGCTGGCGGTAAACTTCGCGCCAATCGTGTGGCACGAGATCGAACACGGTCATGTCATACAACTCGTGGCGAGTGTAACCCAGGGATTCGATCACCTGATCGTTGACATAAACAATGCGCCCATCCGGCTTGCAGATAAACACCAAATCGGGCGCGAATTTCAGCGTCATGCGCAGTCGCTCTTCGCTTTCGCGCAAGGATTGCATCATTTCAGCGGACTGACGCTGACTGTCTGCCTGCAACCGCAGGTGCTGTTGTTCCAGTGTGCGCAAAGCCTGTATCTTGGTCTTTGCCAGGCGTTGGTCGTAGAGACTGGCAAAAATCCCGCCACCGAACCACACAAAGGAAGTCAATGACACCATCAAGGCTACGAGGTGTGGCTCTATCCTCGATGCACCAGTCAGACATAGACTGACCGGTTGGATTATCGCGCCCAGCATGGCGGTGTAATGCATCCCGGAAATCGCCAGCCCCATGATTATCGCCCCCAGCAAAAAGCGCGGTATCGGTAGCATCCTGACGTATTCACCCTGATACATCATCAGTAGCGCACCCCACGAAGCCACCACGGCGATCAGCAGCGACAAGCCAAACATGAACGGATCGTATTCAATCGCGGGAAACATCTTCAGCGCGGCCATGCCTGTGTAATGCATCATACTGATACCCGCGCCCATCAGTAAACCGCTGACAATAATGCGTTGCCTGCTAATACGCGCGGCGCGCAGCACCCAAAAACCCAACAGCGCGGCGGCAACGGCGGGAAGCACGGAAAATATCGTCAAGGACTGATTGAAGGCGATGGGAATGGGCAGGTGCCAGGCCAACATACCGATAAAGTGCATCACCCAGATCGCCACACCCAGCGTGCATCCGCCCGCCACCATCCACAGCCTCGCCATGCGCCCGCTGCTCTCGCGCATCCGCTGCGCATGGGTAAGCGCGGCGAACGAGCCGATCATGGCGACCAGCACCGACAACACCACCAACGATATATTCCAGGAAATTTGCACAAGCATCCCTTAATGTTAAACAGTGCCAGTTTAAACCAGCGCCCCCGCGTTATAAGCCCGGAACAAAGGGGTTTATCCGACTCAAATCAGTATTCTCAATACGAGAAAATGAAACGCGCCAACAGGGGTCTTATCGGCAGTCATTGCGGATTCTTTAGCGAAGCGACGAATTGTCTAATCCAGCCCGTGCCGCTTCTATCAGGGCTGGCCTCATTGCCATGCCCGTTAGCCTAAGCCATTGCAAAAATACGGCGCTCAGGTTTTTTTCCGCGCCTATTTCGTGGACAATGCGCCCAAACAATTTTTGAGAGCGATCATGGAATATCGTCAATTGGGCGGCAGCGATTTACGGGTATCGGTCTTGTGTCTGGGTACGATGACTTTCGGCGAGCAAAACAGCGAACAGCAGGCGCACGCCCAGTTGGACAAGGCGGTGGCGCGCGGGGTGAATTTCATAGACACCGCCGAGATGTATCCCGTCCCTGCGCGCGCCGCAACGCAAGGCAGCAGCGAAAGTCATATCGGTTCCTGGCTAAAACACCAGTGCCGCGACCAGCTCATCATCGCCAGCAAAATCGCCGGTCCCAGTCGCGGTTTCGACTGGATACGCAACGGCCCACACATCAACCGCCAACATCTCACCCGTGCCGTGGAGGCCAGCCTGCAACGCCTGCAAACAGATTATCTCGATCTCTACCAGCTACACTGGCCGGATCGTTATGTGCCGATGTTCGGCGCAACCAGCTACGATATTGCGCAAGAGCATGAAACCGTGTCCATCATGGAACAACTGGAAGTGATGAGCGAGCTGGTCAAAGCGGGGAAAATCCGTCATATCGGTCTCTCCAACGAAACGCCGTGGGGAGTCGCCGAATTCGTGCACTGCGCCGAACAGGCGTGCTTGCCGAAAATCATCTCAATCCAGAACGCCTACCACCTGATGAACCGCACTTTCGAGAGCGCTCTGGCGGAAACCTGCCGCCACACAAATGTCGGCCTGCTCGCCTACAGCCCGCTGGCTTTCGGTCATCTGAGCGGAAAATATATTGATAATCAAGAAGTTAAAGGACGCATCAGCCTGTTCCCCAGCTTTGGCCAACGCTACAGCAAGGTCAACGTACCCGCCGCCAGCGCGGAATATGCGCGTATCGCACAAGCCGCCGGACTCAAGCCCGCGCAGATGGCGCTCGCCTACGCCCGCACCCGCTGGTTCACTTCCAGCGTCATCATCGGTGCGACCAATTTGGCGCAACTTGAGGAAAATCTGAACAGCGCGGCACTCACCCTGTCGGCAGAGGTCATCGGGCAAATCGAGCAGGTGCATCAACGCTATCCGAATCCTGCACCATAAACCTGCCCGTTAGAATGGTAGGCAAATACCAAACCGCGTGGGCAGACGATAAATCTGTCTGCCCACCCTACTGGCGCGCCCCCTAACCCCAGCCACAAAAGCTGGTTATAATCGCAGCCTTTCTAATCTCGCGTATTCGGAACTTTTGCCATGTCGCATAATTTATTCAACACCCGCTCAACCTTTAATCTAACTGGCAACAAGCAGGGCACGCTGTATTCCCTGCCCGCGCTGGAAGCGGCAGGAATCGGCAAAATCTCACGTCTGCCGGTGTCTATCCGCATCGTGCTGGAAGCGGTGTTGCGCAATTACGACGACAAGAAAATCACAGCACAGCATGTCCGCCAACTGGCCAACTGGCAACCAAATGC
>Ga0210026_1001436_pt1 | contig 23102 bp, 18 predicted proteins | sample CryGeymeta201509_FD_183977 | JGI IMG/M metagenome (GOLD analysis project Ga0210026, IMG submission 183977) | Groundwater microbial communities from Crystal Geyser aquifers in Utah, USA - Crystal Geyser metaG 2015-09 (SPAdes) (version 2) | ecosystem: Environmental > Aquatic > Deep subsurface >...
CTGCGCGCCGGGGACGAAGTGCTCGTGCTGCCTAAAGTGGACGTGAAATCGCGGCAGATATGGAAAGACATGACCCAGATCCTCTACCAGATCGCCATCTCGGCCAAGGTCGTGCTCGGGTTATGATGCGCGCGGGGTGCCGACTTTAGTGATGTAATTTGGCACAACGGTTTGATTTCAAAAAGAACGCAACTTACATCTTGCCCGATGGAGTTTTGGTAATGCCGAAAATCGACATAAAATATCGGCGGATTTGAAAAAAATACACATCCATTGACCAAATATCAATGATCGCGATTAGAATAGTATTGGATTATGAACCTACAGATCAAAAAACCCACATCCATCAATAAGATTCTTGTTGTTGGGCACCCCCTTTCGGGCTATGAAGCCTTACAAAGCCTGCTCAACAGTTGGGGCATGCAAGCCGCCAATCCTTCAAAGCGTGACGGATTTTTGCCCAGCGACATTAGTTCCATCCTGCTGAAAGCCCATCGTATAGATTCTCTGGATCCGCTTCGCCATAACGTCAAATTTGAACAAATTGATGCTGGTCCTGTGTGGCACAGTCTCGCACTCGACTTGCTGATTGGTAACATAGATCATGAACTTTGGGGATGGTCCGACCCCCAAGCCATCTACTTGCTTGATTATTGGAAATCGCTCGATCCACAACTCGCCTTCATATTGGTCTATGACACACCCCAAGACCTCATTGCGCGTGCATTTGAGGGGCCAACATCGCTCACGCCGGATGCACTTGAGGCGGCAATCGACAACTGGGGTGCCTATAACGACTCCCTACTTCGTTTTTATCACCGCAATACAGAGCGCTGTTTGTTGGTTCACGCACAACAGATACGAAACAATGCCAACGACTACTTCCAGAAAGTACGCACCCTTATAGGCGCGCCCATATCGAACGATGTTATGGACACGGAAGCAGATATCATCAACAAGCAAGCTGGTACCGCTGTGTCAGCGGATGGTGATTTACCAATAAACCCTGAAGATGCTGCTAGCGAAACCAAAGAGGCCCAAGTGATCTCATCGCAAGGACATGCGATGCGTGTTTTTATCGCCCAAACTATCCTGCAACAGCATCCTGCAACTTTGGAGATATATGAAGAACTACAGTCAATAGCTAATGTCCCATTGGACAAACAGACAACACACTCATTGTTGGCATTTGATGCGTGGTCAGCCTTGGCTTCCATACAAGAACGATATAAGCAGCAAACCCAAGCACTTGTTCAGGAACTGCATCAGCTACAAGAGGAGCTTGAGAAGTCTTGTCAGGATGCCCAACAGCAGATTGAACCCCTAAGACAAGCCAAAGTGGCCTTGGAGCAGGCAAACTCAGCGCTGGCAGCCAAAACTGCGGCCACAGTAATCAATCCCGAACTTGAAAAAGAAAATGAGCTTTTGTTACTGCAGCTGCATCAAGTTCAGGAGGAGCTAGAACGCTACTATCTCGAAAATCAGCAACTCAAGCAAAATAGCAAACCGATATTACCCGCCAAGCCCCGGTACATAGGTGCGGCGGATCGTGTCAAACGGCAACTCAGCTATCGACTGGGCGCGGAGATGATTTCTCGTTCACGTTCCTTGGGGGGCTGGCTGGGTATGCCCATGGCGTTGATTCGCGTGGCACGCGAATATCGACGTGAAGCTCCGCAGCGCGAGGCCAAAAAATTACCGCCGATCGCCCAATATGCAGATGCGCATGATGCAGAGCGAGTTAAACAACACCTGTCCTACCGGCTAGGTGCTGCGATGATCGCCAACTCCCGCACATTGCCGGGCTGGTTGAAACTGCCATGGGCATTGCGCCATGAGATGCTGGACTTCAAACGCAGTCAAGTTAAGAAATAACCCTATGAATAAAAATTCAATTGACGTCATGTCTTGGTTAAACCACTTGCGCTATCTGACACCGCCAATCGGTGTGGTAGTGGCGGGATCTGGCATAGGCAGTTGGAGCAAGCTACTCGGTGAGTGGGAGGTGCCTATCGTTCATTTCATTGAGGCGGATGAGGCGCAAATCCAGCGTTCGCAGGAGATGCTGGCTGCGCGCACCGAGTGGAAAATTCATTTGGCTCTGCTATCGAATGCAGATGAAGAATTAACCTTCTATCAAGCAAGCAACCCTGCAGAAAATAGCGTCTTGCCCCCAAAGATGCTTACGGCCCTCTGGCCCAATCTGAAGACGCGCGCGCAAGACGTGTTGCAGGCCACCACCCTGCAAAGTCTGTTAAACAGCGCCCAATTATCTTCGTCGCCTAATTGGTTGGTTGTTGACTGCATGCCTGCTCTCCCCATTCTTCAAGGCGCCGATAAATTACTCAATGCATGTGACGTCATCGTAGTGCGCGTCATGCTTGATGACGCCATACTGCCAGGACAGGGTGCAAGCAAAACAGAGATTGATCGCTTATTGGAATCCAACGGTTTTCGCTGCATTGCACTTCAAGAAGAACGCCAACCTAGGCTGGCCACCGCACTTTATGTGCGCGAATGGAAAACGCAATTGCACCAGTTAGCCAAAGCTAAGGCCGATCTGGAGCAGGGCAGATTAGCACTGGAAGTAGATCAGCAGAACAAGTACGACGCACTGAGCAAGCAATGCGAGGATCAATCTAAACACTTAGCTGATCGCCAAGCCCAACTAGACCAGATAGCCAAAGCTAAGACAGTGCTGGAACAGGAAAAGTCAGAGCTAGCAGCACGGTGCGACGAACTCAAAGCGCAGGTGGTTGCGCTTACCCAAGCGCGGGATGAACTGGCCAAACACGCAAGCGAGCGGCAGAAGCAACTCAGTGATATGCAAAATCGCAATAGACAACTAGAAGCCAAAAATACCGAAATCATCCAGCGACAAAACCGCTTGCAGCAAGAATTTGACAAGGCAGAAGGACAGATCGAACTCATTAAGGATTTGCTTTTGCGCGAGCCTGGACTTTGATAGACATGCAATCGGAAAACAACAAACAGTCAATGAAGAAGTTGGACGACTTGCAGCAAGGCGGGAATGCCACTGCACGCTCGGCGAAAAGTCCGGTAAAGAGCAAGAGGAATACCAAGGGAAAGCGGTCGATTTCCCCAAGTGGCGAGGAAACTTGCACTAAACCCAATATGGACTATTCCGCGCCCGAATTGCTAAAGGCAAACATGTGCACACCCCTCCCCGTTGACAATCTGCTCGAACATGCCTACACCTTTTGGCAGTTTGGTGACTGGGACAGCCTTGCCAAAATCGAGCGCGACGCCATGCAACAACACCCTGATCGTGCCCAACTCGCACTACTCGCCTCCGCAGGCCACCTGCAGACCAACAACGTCGATGCGGCAAAACAATTCATTCACCTTGCCAAAAGTTGGGGTTGCAGCAAAAAACTAATTAGTCAAATTCTTGTTGCTGGCGTGCATAGCAGCTTGGGTCGGGCGGCGGCAATAATGGGCCAGCAGCTCCGCGCCTTGCAGCATTTTGAATACGCCATCGCCATTGGCGCACCGGACAGCATTGCGGCAGTGTTGGTTCGCCAGTGCTTGGAAAGTGACGATGTGTACGATGCGATTGATAATGTCGTCGCAACAAATAATATGCCTTCACACGAGTTGTTCATTTTTTATCTAGGACTGGCGGATCAATTCATCCTGAGAAAAGACACTGTCACCGCCTTGCACTTCCTCGAGACAACACGAGACCAAATTGATACGACGGACGATGCTTTACTAACTGTGCTTGTTCAAAAATTTGTGGCGATTGGCAAGGCAGACTTGGCTACCGATATTGTTGTTAAAGCGACCTTGCATAAGGAGGGCGGTATACACTTGAATAGCAAGGATAAGGCTGCGATTCAAAGCGCTTACGACAAAGGGCGTGCAGTGGCACAAACCAAATCCGCGCATGGCCACGATCTCTTGCTGCAATACTTGCTCAGCCATATACAAGAAATAAAGACTGTTGCGGCGGGGGCCAGACCGGTGGTTATCGAGATAGGAACCACGCGTGAAAATCTTTCATCGCAGGGTTCAACTCGGGAAATTGCCGAGTTCTGCAAAAAAAACGCCTTGCACTTCATTACCGTCGATATGGATCCGCACAATACGCGTATGGCGGCGGAAATGTTTAAAAAACTTGGCACTGAGTTTCATGCCATTACGATGAAGGGAGAAGACTATCTGCGCAACTATAAAGGCAACATGGATTTTGTCTTCCTTGATGCGTATGACTTCGATCATGGCCAGCATAGTGAACTACGTCAAAGCCGGTACAAAAAGTACTTGGGAAATCCAATAGACGAGGCTGCTTGCCATCAGATGCATTTCGATTGTGCAGAATCAGTCCTGGCCAAGCTTTCACCCAATGGTTTGGTCTGCATAGACGATACTTGGCTCGTGGATGGGAAATGGTCGGCAAAAGGAACGCTGGCGATGCCTTTTTTGCTGGAACATGGTTTCAAGTTGCTTGAGGCACGCAACAGAGCCGCGCTGTTAGCTCGCGATGCAACCTCGGGGACCTTCGAAACAGTCGGCACAGGCAAAGCCGTTAACTTGATCAACAACTAAGTGCATGCGTATTCCAGTCACAATGATGGGGCAATCTGGTTGCCGCCTGGTATTCCCCGGTGCGACGATCTATCTTGATCCGTACCTCTCTAATTCCGTACAGGAACTCGATGCACCTGATCTTGCCCGATTGGTTCCTATTCCCGTTTTACCAGAAGAAATCATTGATGCTGACTGGGTTCTGATTACTCACGAACACATCGATCACTGCGATCCTCATACCCTGCCTAAGCTAGCCAAGGCATCACCGCATGCCCGCTTTGTCGGGCCTGCGCCCGTTGTTGAGCGCCTTCTGGAATGGGGAATCGCACCTGACCGGATATCAGTTGCCACTGAGGCGTGGATCGAACTGGTTTCGGGCTTGCGTTTACTTGCCACACCTGCTGCCCACCCTGAAATAGAGCGAGATGCACATGGCAATCTAGCTTGCGTTGGCTACTTGCTGGACTACGCCAGCCAACGCATCTATCTCGCTGGCGATACCTCTGCGAAGCAAGAAGTCATCGACACACTTGTTGCCAATGGCCCTATCCACACCGCTTTTCTTCCAGTCAACGAGCACAATTTCTTTCGTGGACGAAGGGGCATAACAGGCAATATGTCGGTGCGCGAGGCATTCCAGTTTGCCGTCGAAATTGGCGCCAAACAGGTGGTTGCGGTTCACTGGGACATGTTTGCCATCAATGCTGTTGACTCTGAGGAAATCCGCTTGATTTATAAGCAGATGAATCCAGGTTTTGTATTGATGCTCAATCCAGGCATCCTCAATCTGGGGGATGCACGCGTCAGTATCGTTATCAGAACCCTCAATGAAGCAGTTCATCTTGAAGAATTGCTTCAAGGTATAGCCGCGCAGCAGTTTGAAGGAGGCACCTACGAAGTTGTCCTGGTTGATTCCGGCTCCACTGACGGTACGCTGGAGATAGCAGATCGTTACGGTTGCCACATTTACCACATTACCCGCGAAGAATTTTCCTTTGGGCGCTCACTGAACATAGGCTGTGAAGCGGCTAATGGCGAAATCCTTGTCATCACAAGCGGGCATTGCGCCCCAACCGACAAACACTGGCTGCAAAGGATATGCCAGCCCCTCCTCGATGGTAAGGCGCAATACTGCTATGGTCGCCAAGTCGGTGGGGGGAACAGCCATTTCAGCGAATCGCGTATTTTCTTCAAATACTACCCCGAACAGTCGCGTATCCCACAAACAGGTTACTACTGTAACAACGCTAACTCCGCTTTGTTGCGAAGCGCTTGGGAGGGCTACCGCTTCGACGAGGAACTGACCGGTTTGGAAGATATGGAACTGGCTCAACGCCTGGTGCGCGATGGCGGCCAGGTTGCCTACGTAGCCGAGGCAGCGGTGTTTCATTACCATAACGAGACTTGGTCTCAAGTCAGGCGACGTTTTGAACGCGAGGCAATCGCCCTGCAAAAAATAATGCCGCAGGTTCATGTCAATCTCTTCGATACGGTGCGTTATATTGCCATCGGAATTTGGAAAGACTGGTGCTGCGCGCGGCGAACCCGCGTCTGGCGAGCCAAGGCGGTTGAAATCATGCTTTACCGATGGAACCAGTACTTTGGTTCCTACAACGGCAATCACGAAAACCGCAAACTGTCGCATGCTGAAAAAGAAAAGTATTTTTTCCCCCACTGATGAACTGCAATTGAGGATATATAAATGAGTAATGCTAAACCAAGAATCATCGCCCTGTTGCCAATGAAGGCCAATAGCGAACGAGTCAAAGGCAAAAATTTCCGTGATTTTTGCGGCAAACCATTGTTCCGCTGGATACTCGACTCCCTGCTCGAAGTCGAGGAAATCGACCAAGTCATTATTAATACCGATGCGCAACAGATTCTCGCCGATAACGGGCTGGTAGACTCTGAACGTGTCACCATACGCGATCGAAGGCCCGAAATCTGCGGTGATTTAGTCAGCATGAACCTCGTGCTCGCCGACGACGTTGCCAATGTTGACGCCGACATCTTCCTGATGACCCATACCACCAACCCGCTAATGAGCGCCGACACCATTCGCGGTGCACTCAAGGCATTCCAGAAAGCCGGGGCTGAAGGCAAAGCAGACTCACTTTTTACCGTTGACAAAATACAAACGCGTTTTTACCGCGCCGATTGCAGTGCTGTAAATCATGACCCCGACAATCTACTTCGTACTCAGGATCTTGAACCATGGTTCGAAGAAAACTCCAATCTCTATATTTTCACCCCTGACAGTTTTGCCAAGACTAAAGCGCGGATCGGCAAGCAACCCATGATGTATGAAAGTCCACAGTTCGAATCCATCGATATCGATACCCCGCAAGACTGGGATTTTGCAGTTGTTGCTGCCCGCTATATGCTCGAACAAAAAGGGAGTGCAAAATGAAAGTGCTAGTAACCTGCCCCCCCATGTTGGGCATGATTGATAGCTTCCGCCCCATCTTTGAGAAGCACGGGGTCGAAGTCACCGCTCCCAAGGTTGTGCAAACCCTCTCTGTTGAAGAACTCAAAGAGCTTGTACCGCTACACGATGGCTGGATCATCGGCGATGACCCAGCGACGAGAGCAGTTTTTACTGCAGGCAAGGCGGGGAGGCTGAAGGCTGCTGTAAAATGGGGGATTGGCGTCGATAATGTCGATTTTGCTGCATGCAAAGATCTCGGCATCCCCATCATCAACACGCCAAATATGTTCGGCGCCGAAGTCGCCGACATTGCCGTTGGCTATGTCATCGCACTTGCTCGCGAAACCTTTGAAATAGATCGTAGTGTAAGAGAAGGTCACTGGCCCAAGCCCCGCGGGATTTCCCTTTCCGGGAAGTCAGTGGCGCTGGTTGGTTTCGGCGACATTGGCAAGAGTACTGCCAGACGCCTGCTTGCCGCCGACATGAAGATCGTCGCCTATGATCCAGTTGCACCCGCCGTGTCCGAACTCGCCGCTGTTGAACGTGCCGATTGGCCGCAGCGTATTGAAGAGGCAGACTTCATCGTTGTCACCTGCTCCCTCACTTCAAGCAGTCGCCACATGGTCAATGCTGAAATATTATCCAAGGCCAAGCAAGGCGTGCGCGTTGTCAACGTCGGTCGCGGTCCGGTTATTGACGAACCCTCACTGGTATCTGCTTTGAAATCAGGTAAGGTCTATTCTGCTGCTCTTGATGTCTTCGAAAATGAACCGTTGCCGATGGACTCCTATTTGCGCACCCATCCGCGTTGCATTTTTGGCTCACACAACGCCTCAAATACGTCGGATGCGGTGGCACGTACCAGTGAGATTGCGATTGCTAAGTTGATGGGGTTTTTAAGTGGCAAATAGCAAGCCCTTTGTCTTAATTACTGGGGCCAATGGCGGCATCGGGCAGGCCCTCGTGCAAATCTTCCATGATGCTGGCTACAGCATTATCGCCACTGATATCACGCCCCGGCCCGATAGCCTGCCCTGCGCATATTACGTGCAGGCGGACCTCATCCGTTTTGCACAAGACGAGATCTACGCATGTGAAACACTGACAAGCATCCATAATTTTCTCGACGGCAAAGGACTTAACGCCCTCATAAACAATGCTGCCATACAGATACTAGGCGGCGTGGACAATCTTTCTAGGCAGGACTGGCGCCGAACCCTCGACGTTAACCTGCTTGCTCCCTTCTTACTTACCCAGGCCCTATTACCTGAGCTGGAAGACACCAACGGTTGCGTGGTGAATATTGGGAGTATCCATGCCCGGCTAACCAAGCGTAACTTTGTCGCTTACGCCACCAGCAAGGCAGCATTGAGCGGTATGACCCGAGCGCTGGCCGTCGATCTTGGCCCAAGAGTGCGAGTGAATGCCATCGAACCCGCCGCCATCGAAACAGACATGCTCAATGCCGGCTTTGCAGGCAAGCCTGATCTATACCGTCAACTCGAAAGCTCTCACCCGCAGCAGCGCATTGGCCAACCTGCTGAAGTTGCCCGGCTGGCGCTCGCCATTGCTGGTGGGGGCATGAATTTCCTACATGGGGCATGCATTGGATTAGATGGCGGGATCAGTTCAAAGCTTCATGACCCAGACTAAGGTAATTAGCTAATGAAAAACGCATCAGAATTCTATGGCCGTCATGCAGCGCAACGTTGCTTCATTCTCGGTAATGGTCCATCCTTGAACAAGATAGATGTTGGCAAATTGCGCTCGGAAATCACCTTCGGTGTCAATTCCATCTTCATTATGTCGCGAACCAACGGCTTTCGCCCAAGCTATTACGTTGTCGAGGACAACCTAGTCTTTTCGGAAAACGTGAAGGAGATTGATGCATATGACGGTGTTGTGAAGATTCTGCCCAAGCAGTACGCGGAAAAACTATCTCACCCGGACGAATGCCATGTATTCGATATGGACACTTCTTTTTATAACAAGCGTAACGCGAATACTTACGCAGTACCCCAGTTCAACACGACGGATGAATCGCGCTTTTACTGCGGTCAGTCGGTCACTTATATCAATATGCAACTAGCTTTTTATATGGGATTCTCGGAAGTCATTCTGGTGGGCATGGATTTTTCCTACAGTAAGCCGCAGTCGCATGAGCAAAGTGGCAATCATATCCATTCGCACGGAGATGACCCAAACCATTTCCATAAAGATTATTTTGGCGCCGGAAAAACCTGGAAAGACCCGCGGCTTGGCCGCGTGCTGCGTAGTTATATGCGAGCGAAGTTTGAATTTGAGTCAGCAGGCAGACGAATCCTTAATGCAACACCGGGCGGCGAGCTTGAGTTGTTCACACGCGTTGACTTTAACGCTTTATTCTGAGCCATGAATACAGCTATCTATTCTCTTTATCAGCGGCATGAACTTAAGAAAATGCGATGTTTTATCGCCCAGGTTCTGCCGAGCCTAAACGAGCAATGCAAGCTTCATATCCTGATCAACGATGAAGACTGTCCTGATTTGCGTGCCTATATTGCTAAGGCATCGCGGCACATAACGGTTCATTGGGAAGGCCGTAACCTTGGTGTGGCGGGCGGCCGAAATCTGCTCATTCGACGTGCTCTCGGCGCGGGTGCTGAATTTTTCATCTCATGTGACACTGACATCATCTATGAGACATCGTATTTCGACGATTTGCGCGAGTCTTACCGTAAGCTTGCCAGTACTGATCCGCATGTTGGCTTTATCCAACCCGTTCTACTGGATGGAAGAGAGGTTCGTCGATTTTTTCCGGCACTTCACAAGGCGCGCAATTGGGATGATGTACACACCGGACTTAATTCAAGCAACTCTTCTTGGCGAGGGCGACTGTTTGAGATAGTAAGAGAAGCCCGTGGGCTTGAAAAGGCCTGTTGGACAGTCTATCACTCGGGTATTTGCAATATTTGGGCCGCTCACTTCGGAACCCCCCCGGATGAGAAAATGCCTCGCCCTTGGCTGAAACCAAAATGGCTTAGCGTGTTTCACACGAAGTTCGCCACCTTCCGCAGTGAGATCCCACTGTTAGAGAAAATCATGGGTGCCAGAATCCCCGTGCGAGTTACATCTACGGCAGGTGGTGTCTCAGCATTTCATAAAAATGTGATTGAAGAGATCGGCGATTATGACGAGATATTCAATCCGTTCGGTTACGAAGATTCTGAAATGGGGTTCCGTAGCACGTTATCCGGCAGAAATAACTATCTGATACCGACCGTGTTAGCGATCCACGATATATTCTTGGGGGAGTCTAACCGTTCGGTGATGTCCTTCGCCCGACTGGGGTTGTTGCGCGGTGTTGAGTTGGCTCATCCCAACCTATCGGCTGAGGATTTTTCCTTCGCTTGCCAGCAGAGCCTGTTGTTTTGTTGGCGCGACCTGTTCAAATACTTCGCAGATGAGATCGAAGCCGGACGCATGGCAGCGGCTGAAGCCACAAAAAAAATCCCTGATTTCGCGCTTTCCTACATCTACGATCTCGCTCGTGGTGTGTTACATAGCCTTGGTCGACACGGGAATCGTCCATCCTTATCCGTGCTACCCATCCTTATGTTGTTGCGCGGGTTCTTGGGCGGTGAGGTCGGAATCGCGGATTTTAGGTTTCCTTTAGGGCTCAACGCCAATTTCGTCGCAGGCCATGCAGTTGCGCGCCGCAGGAATGAGGATGGCGGCTCGATTTGCTCTTTTTTTGCTTCAAATTGTCGCATTGAGGAATCAACAGATGGCGGATTGCTGAATTCACGCTACTTCGATCTTGCTTGCGTAAGCCGTCAAATCGGAAAGCATCGCTACCGCATCACTGTGGACATTCAGTCTGATGACGAAACTTTCGCTGTCGAAATGATGGTCACGCTTGCAACTGATTCTGCCCACAAGGAGGGGAGTATTCGTGTTGATCAATGCAAATTCTCAAGTAAGCAATACGACTTCGGCAAGTTTTCTATTGAAGAAATATATCCGTTGCCGACACTTTATCGATCAGCTTCATGGCTTGGAATGTTTCGGGCTTACGCTGATCGTGTTGCCGCTACGGCCGAGCTCCCATGCGTTGCCGATGTCGCTCAGTTGTTGATGCGTTATCTGGTACTTCCAACTGTTTTGGTCGCTAAGACACCTTCCAAGCCGGTTGCACCTTTGCCCGCACCCAAGTCTGAGCCCTCCAAGAGGAAGCGCGTTCTTGTTTTTGCCGACAGCCGTGGCCAGCACAAGCCGGTAGGTTGTGAGCATTTGATATTCGGCGAGCGCCTTGCGGCTGATCCGCGTTTGGAAGTGGATATATTCCTCTGTCCGATGAAGTGGACCACAACCTTGGACTTCTTGGAAAGATTCGACCAGAAGACACTGGCCGAATACGACCACGTTATCCTCTACACTGGCATCGTCGACTGGTCGCCGCGCAAATTTAGTAACGCGAAAGGGGATCTGTATGACAGCATCACTGCGATCAACGAAGAGAACTGGCAGCTGAATACACGCGAATACACGAAGAAGATCGTCAACAACAAGAAGCGGGTATTCGATGAGGTTTTTGGCACCGACGAGATGACCCGTCATTTTCAGGCCCCCTTCGATACCCTCTATGAAGGCGAGAAGACCATCAATATGTACAGCGTCGAAATGGCGCGGCGGTCACTCCTTCCGCGCTTGTCGGCCATACCGAATCTCATTTTCATCACCGCTAACCGCTTTGTTGATGGATGGAATGGAGACTATCGTCGCCAACGCCCGACCAACATCGTGCTCTCGCATGACTATTCCGATCTTTTTGCGGAAATGTTACCCCTAGATCGTGTCATTGATCTTCGTCAGTGGTCGAACGACGAGGTCAAGATATACACGTGCGACAACCTGCATCTTACGCAGCGTGGTAGCGACTTCATCTATGAACGGATAATGAAAATCATCGGCATGCCAATTTCACAGAGTAACGAGAAGAAACAGCAGATATCCGGGGCAGATATGGCACAGTTTAATGTGACAATCCAAAAGGGTTTTTCGGGTATGCATACACCGGAGCGAATCACGCCGAACAAAAAGCCCTCGATCTTGGCTAAGGTTAAGAGAACAGGCTATTTAGCGACGTTGGTAATCGGAGTCAGAGTTCAGCAAGCAGATGACGACCGCTCTCAGAACCTAAAGCTGGTATTGGATTGGATCGATTATTACTACGGTGATCTATTCGATGTTCTGCTCGTTGAGCAGGATATCGAGCAGCGGCTCGATCTTGGTACTCTCGGTGCCAAGCCTTATGTTCGGCGGGTATTTATTTACAACCCGCGCGAATACAACCGTGGTTGGGGATACAACGTTGCACTTCGACACTTTTGTAACGGCACCGAAGTAGCCGTGCTTATGGACACGGACGTTTTGATCGGAGCCAATTTCTTGCGTGAAGTACTGGACTGCTATACAAAGTACGATGCTATTTCACCGTACCAGAACATCTACTATACCGATGCTGCGGAGGTTACACTGATCAAGCAGACTCGGCGGCTCGAAGGTTTGAGCGGTGAAAAGAAGATCAAGAATCCCGTTACCTTGAGCGGCGGCATCCTGATTGTCCGGCGTGACATATTCCTTGCGCTGAAAGGTTTTGAGCAATATGTTGGTTATGGTTGTGAAGACCGCGCGCTCGATGTGACGTTTTACAATCACATCGACCATAAGCGTTTACGAATTGCCAGTGAGACCTATGCACATCTTTACCATCCCTCGGATAGTGTCGGACGAACTCGGTTCGATGAGATTTATGCTCACCTAACCAGTGACTATAATTGCAAATATGAGTCAACTTTGGGGCCTTACGACTTCATCCACAGTCGATGCTCCCATGTATCGAAGGATGCTACACAGAGGCTCATGATCGAGCGAGCCGTGAGCTTTGGCGACATGGATTTGTACAGACACGAGCGGGAGTTGGCGATTAACGGGATAGTTCGACATAAATCCGCCAGTACAGAAGCGTTAAACGTCATTTTCCCTCCGGACTTCGTCTCGTTAGAGACGTACGCCCGTAAAGAGCTTTATGAAACCGCTTCAGACCCTGACAGCGCAGAGCTCGCAAAACTCTATAATGCATTTAAGGGAAAGCGATGTTTCATCATCGGCAATGGCCCTTCGCTGAATAAGCACGACCTGTCTTTACTGGAGGGGGAGTATAGTTTTGGCGTCAACTCCTTTTACTATAAGACACGGGAGACGGGTTTTCGTCCGTACTTCTATGTGGTTGAAGATAGTTCGGTAATGAAGGAGAACATTGAGGAGATTCGCCGCTTCGACACTCCCTATAAATTCTTCCCAACCAATTACCGCAGCCTACATCCGAAGCAGCCCAATACCTATTTCTTCCGGATGAATCGCGGTTTCTACGAGAAGTCATCACCCAACTATGTGGTACCTCGCTTCTCGACGGATGCGTCGCAGGTACTCTATTGCGGGCAGTCAGTGACCTATATCAATCTTCAACTAGCCTACTTCATGGGTTTCACCGAGGTCTACCTGATGGGTATGGATTTTAGCTATGCGATTCCGGAAACACACAAGCGCACCGGCGACGTTCTGCTTTCGGATACGGATGATCCAAATCACTTCCACAAGGATTATTTCGGTAAGGGCAAGACTTGGAAGGATCCCAAGCTGGATCGTGTTGCCCTTAATTATCGGATGGCGAAGTTGGTTTTTGAGGCAACGGGACGGCGTATATATAACGCTACTGTAGGCGGCAATCTGGATATCTTCGAGCGCGTAGATTACGAAAAACTGCTTAGAAAATGCCCTGCAACTGTTCCGTCCAACAGCAATTTGGTCAAAGGAAGCTTTGCCGCCGCAAATGCTCTTTATCGAGAAGGGAGATACAACGAGGCATTGCACACCTATGTAACATTGGCAAAGGCCGGTGGAGACGGCCCAAAGTTTTTATATGAGCGAAGCGCGTGCGATGCTTTGAGACGCGCCAATGCTGTTGGGCAGGTGTGCCATCCAGAAGCTGTAACTTATGTGCGGGGCTTGAAGTCCTCCACGTAATTTTTCGCACACGGATTCACGAGACTCGATCTGTTTGCAATGGAAATCTGGCTCACATAATTGTGAGATTCTTAAATCAAGTTGGGGAACTCAATGACAGCCAAGAAGCTAGATCGCACCGAAATAGAAATGAAAGTTAAGGAGTTGGGCTCTTTTTATCATAATATTCAGCTTCCTTTCGGAATCCAGACAGCCCCGGAACAAAATACCCCGGCAAGAGGGGCTAACTATTCTGCTTTGTGCAATTGCCTCCCAAACGATCTGACTGGCAAGGCGGTTCTCGATATAGGCTGCAATGCAGGGGCTTTTTCTATCGAGGCAAAGCGGCGCGGTGCCGCTCGTGTTGTCGGTATCGATGCCAACCCTAAATTCATTGACCAGGCTCGGTTTTGTGCGGATATATTGAACCTCGAAATCGAGTATCAAGTCGCTGACGTCTACGATTTTCTACGTAACTCTCCGCCTTTTGATGTGGTTATATTTGTGGGAGTGCTTTATCACTTACCAGACCCCATCGGAATTGCCAAGCTCATACGGAAGGCCACCAAGGAAATTTGTATTCTAGAAACCGTTGGTGTTGCTCCACAGTTTAGAGAATTCGAGGAGGGGTTGATTCAACTGCCTCGACCGAAAATAACGCATTCTGGAACGGTATGGATCAACAGAGAAGGGCTGAGGCATATCTTTGAGGATCTGGCTAAATTCTCGAACGTTAAGATTCTTTTTGATGGTGGCAGAATCGGCGCGCTCCTGACAGCTTGAGTATCGGAATCCGTAGTTTTTAAGGTTCATCTGACATTTGCGTGGGTAAAAGCTAATCTACCATCTCTGTTCTGGATGGGAGACGAGCGATGGAAAGCAAAGAGCTGTACCGGCACTTGCTGGGGATCAACGAACCGTGGACGGTAGATCGTGTTGATCTGGACATGACGCAAGGCCGGGTTGATGTGTATGTGGGTCATGCCAAGGGCGTGCGCTTTGCCTGTCCTGAATGCGGGCAAGAGCATCCCGTGTACGACCATTCTGCGGAACGGATTTGGCGGCACCTGGACAGTTGCCAGTTCATGACCTATCTGCATGCCAGTCCGCCGCGCGTGTCGTGTTCTGAGCATGGCGTTCGGCAAGCGCGCCTGCCATGGGCGGATGAAGGAAGCCGGTTTACGCACCTGTTCGAGGCGCTGGCGGTAAACGTCCTGCTGGCAGCCAATATCGAACGTGCTGCAGGATTGTTGCGCATCAGCTGGGATCAGGCGTGGCACCTGATGGAACGCGCAGTATTGCGCGGACGTGCTGCCAAAGGAGATGCCTTGCCCAAGCAGATCGGTGTGGATGAGAAAGCCATCGCCAAGGGGCATCAGTACATGACGCTGGTCTGCGACTTGGATAAGGCGACGGTGGAATACGTTGGCGAGGGGCGCAAAGAGACCAGTCTTGCTCCCTACTTCCAAGCCTTTGGCACGGAACGCTGCGAAGGAATAGAAGCAATCAGTCTCGACATGTGGCCGGCCTTCATCAACGCCTGCCGAGAAGGTGTGCCGGAGGCGGATGACAAGATGGTGTTCGACCGCTTCCACATCATGCGCCATGTCGTCGAGGCGGTGGACAAGGTGAGGAAGCAGGAACACAAAGCGCTGATGGATGAAGGAGACACTACGTTGATCAAGAGCAAGTACCTGTGGCTGACCAACCCGTCCAATATGACCGACCAAGCTAAAACGCGCTTCAAGGAACTGCAAAGCAGCGAACTGAAGACCGGGCGAGCATGGGCGCTCAAGGAGGTGCTGCGGGAATTGTGGAATTACACCTCTGCGGCCTGGGCGTTGAAGTTCTGGAAGCGTTGGTACTTCTGGGCGACACATAGCCGCTTGCAGCCCATGATCGATGCGGCAAAACTGATTGCGCGGCACTTGCCGAATGTGTTGACCTATTTCAAACATCGCATCACCAATGCTGTGGCTGAAGGGTTGAACTCAAAGATTGCAACGGTACAAAAACGTGCCTGTGGATTCAGGAATCGTGACCATTTCAAGATCGCTATCTATTTCCACTGCGGCGGACTTGATCTGTATCCGGCTCGGGTTACCCACGGGAAAGTCGGATGAACCAAAATTGATACGCAAGGCTATGAGGCACACGTCTTGGCTGGACTTGAGAGTTATCTGACCAACAGTAAGGAATGGATGATCAAAATGGAATTCGCACCCCTGTGGCTTGAATCCCAGGGTACTTCGCCTGTGGCCTTGCTTCAATGGTTATTTGCTCGATATGAGGTCGTCGAATTTCCTGAGCGGATCACTTACAATACGCACGCACTCGACAGCCTTTTCTCATGTGCATTACATGCAGAACAAGCTGCGCATTTTGTTGACTACGTCGCACGACTTAACAGCAAGAAACGGGGGTGGGTTGATTTGCTGGTGCGACCTGCATCGACGGATAATCATTTTTGAAAATAATTGGGCTTGTATATTGTTAGTTTGATTTTGCTGCGAAGAACGTTGTGCAATTATCAGGGCGTCAATATCGAAACCGGCAGCGATTTGAAATTCGAACAGATTGTAATGACGGATTTCGGCGGGATTGCAAATTCAGCGGCTGTGCGTACCACATCTATCTGCATTGAATGGATTAGTTAGAAATATGGAGTGGTCGAATGGGAATTAAAGAAAAAAGAATATTGGTGACCGGCGGTGCTGGCTACATCGGCTCACACACATGTACCTTATTGCTTCAAGATGGCTATGACGTGACAGTCGTTGACAACCTGTGTAACAGTTCTGTGGTTGCACTTGATCGCATCGGTGAATTGGCCGGTTGCCAGCCTAAGTTCATTCGTGCCGATTTGCGTGATGCGATGCTCCTTGAAGAAGTACTCCAGAGTCAGCAATTCGATGCGGTTATCCACTTTGCTGGGCTTAAGGCTGTGGGCGAATCGGTATCCAGGCCAGTTGCCTACTTCGATAATAATGTGTCCGGTACGGTCAATTTGCTCAAGGCGATGGATCGCGCGAACGTGAAAACGTTTGTATTTTCGTCATCAGCTACGGTCTATGGCGACCCACAATCGCTACCACTCACCGAAAAAGTACCTTGTTCGGGTACAGCCAATCCATATGGCCGTACCAAGCTTATGGTCGAGGATATCTTGGCCGATCTGTATGCGTCTGATAGTGAGTGGCGCATAGCGCGGCTGCGCTACTTTAACCCGGTTGGTGCGCATCCAAGCGGACGAATTGGCGAAGACCCACGCGGTGTTCCGAATAATCTGATGCCTTACATTAGCCAAGTCGCAGGTGGTACTCGGGAGTGCCTTTCAGTGTACGGTAATGACTACCCGACGCCCGATGGGACGGGCGTAAGGGATTACATACACGTCATGGATCTTGCGCAAGGCCATCTTGCGGCACTTGACTATCTGTCTGCAAAGGTCAGGGGTGAGTTGCTGACAACGAATCTTGGAACTGGTCGCGGCATTTCTGTACTCGAAATGGTCAATGCCTTCGTGAGCGTGACTGGCCAGAATGTGCCATATAAAATCGTTGAGCGACGACCGGGTGATGTTGCGTGCTGCTATGCAGACGCCAGTCTTGCTGGGCGGTTGCTAGGCTGGCGCGCAACCCGTGGGTTAGAAGAGATGTGCGCGGATACGTGGCGTTGGCAGAGCATGAATCCACATGGTTTCGCGACTGCTTAAAGAATCGATGACCGAAACAACCGTCGCGGGTGCGCCAACCCTTTCCATATTGATCCCGTTGCGCACGGACTCGTTTGATTTCTATCGGCAACGGCTCGTGTTGCGGGATAGACTGGATCTGACTGGGGTCGAGACGATCATTATTGATGATGGCAGCCCAGCAGATGCCGCCAAAGACATTGAGTTGTATTGCCGGGACCGAGACTATAAATACTTAAGAATTGAATCGGGGGATCAACAGTTCTCGCTGGCACGTTCGCGTAATACGGGCATCAAGGCGGCCACCTCGTCTTGGCTATATATGGAAGACGCGGATTTAATTTACTGTCGGCGTTTTTTTCAGGATGTGGTGTCGCAGTTGACATTGCTCGTGCAAACCCCCTTCAACTTTCTGAGCATGCCTGCTGTGTATTTAACGCCGGGCGCCACTGCAAAAGTTTACGACGCGGGTGAGCTTGATTCCACTTACAGGGGTGTGATTAACAGTTTGTTGCTCGAAGACCCGAAGGGTTCGCCGACCAATAGCGTCGTAGAGAGCTTTTCACCTGCGAGTGGGGTTATTGCGTTAAGTCGTGAGTTGGCGCTGAGTGTGGGGGGCTATGATGAGGAATTTTCGGGCTGGGGCGGGGAAGATAGGGATTTCATATTTCGTTTGATGTGTGCCAACGGGAAGATTCAGTTGCCTGTTAATTTTGAGGACACCAAATCGTGGAACTTGAATGATACGTTGGTATACGAAGGTTGGCGTTCCTTGCATCGGTTGCATGGGGAATTCATGGCCAGGCAGGGCTTTTATGCTGTACATCTGCACCATAAACAGCAGGCTTGGCGCGGCCATGTTTCAAGTGCACGGAATATGAAATTGGCGGCGAAAAAGGCATTGAAGTTCAAACCGGAGCATTTACCGCGAAACGAGATGTTCAGTTTGAGGTATACCGTATTGTTTGATGTGTTCAGGTATCACGATGTGCATGGCGAAGTTGTGCCAACTGATTCATTCGTTGAGGATTTAAACAGAGCCAACAGGCAACGAGAACAGGTTCTGGGTAAGTCGCAACGGTCGTTTCTAAGAAAATTGAGAAAATTTTTTGTTTCGCCTGAAAAATATTTTGAGGATTCCAGATATGGATTTCTCAGAGTGCTAGCTAGACGGATCTGTAAGAAATAAACAAGGGTTTCGCATGGATAGGAAATCGATCCGAATTCCTGCCGCAAGTACGGGCATGTGGTCTCTACAGATGCTTGAGGCTGTGTTGGGAGAGAAACCAAGACCGACTTGCTTTCCATGGGGTCACGATGCTGTGATTTGGCTTGGTTGGGGAGCCAAGCGTAGTGCCAAGCGCGCGGAAGCGTATGCCCGCTTGGGCGGGGGGGCGGTGCTATCCCTTGAAGACGGCTTCTTGCGTTCCTTCGGCACAGGCGATCATTTCCCGCCGCTGTCGCTGGTGGTGGATGACCAGGGAATTTATTACGATAGCACCCGACCCAGCGCACTGGAAACTTTGCTTGCTTCTTCTGTCGATGTGCTTGAGGGTATTGCCGATGATGTGAAACGCGCCAAGGCTTTGGTGCTTGAGCATCGGTTGAGCAAATACAATCATGCGCCTGATTGGGCTTCGACAAGCTCAGCCCGAACGGGTGAAAAGGTGTTGGTCATCGACCAGACAGCGGGCGATATGAGTGTTTCTTTGGGCGCTGCGTGTGCAGACTCTTTCGCCGCGATGCTGACCGCCGCCTATGCCGAAAATCCGCAGGCGACCATCTACGTCAAAACCCATCCGGAAGTGACCTCGGGCCGCAAGGGCGGCTATCTCACCCATGTGCAGGATGACGCACGCACGGTGGTGCTGCGGCAGGCGGTGAACCCGCTGAGTCTGATCGAGCAGATGGATAAGGTGTATGTGGTGACTTCGACGATGGGGTTTGAAGCGCTGTTGGCGGGCAAGCCGGTGTCGGTGTTCGGCCTGCCCTGGTATGCGGGCTGGGGGGCGACGGATGATCGGCAGGTTTGCGCGCGGCGCACGCGGAAGCGGACCGTGGACGAGTTGTTCGCCGCTGCCTATTTCCATTACACGCGCTATCTGGATCCGGTAACGCACCAGCGCGGCACGATCTTTGATGTGATCGAGTGGTTGGTGCGGCAGCGTGAAACGGATTCCCGGTTTGCCGGTGAATAGGCCAGTTTGTGGTTGAAACTAGGGAAGGTCTGATTAAGTCCGTCACACCGGCGCAGGCCGGTGTCCAGTTCATTGAAAGCACTGGATTCCGGCCTTCGCCGGAATGACGAAGCTGAGACGTACGCAGAGATTTTACACATTATGCCTATTAATATAGGCATATTATGGTGTAGCATTAGATTATGCTTAATAATTTAGACTTTGAATTTGCCGCGCCCGGCGAGATCAGGCTGGCCCTGGCCGAGCGCCTGAAGGCGGTGCGGCTTGGTCTGAACATGCAGCAGAGCGAGCTGGCAGCAGCTGCCGGGGTTTCCAGAGGGACAGTGCAGAATCTGGAGAGCAAGGCGCAGTGTTCATTCGATTCTCTGGTGCGGATCGCCATGGCTCTGGGCGTGGCGGTCGATCTGGCGTCGGTTTTCGTACGCAAGCCGACTTCGATCACGGAGATGGAAGCGACCGAACGCCCCACTCGCCGAAGAGCCACTGGCCGGGGTGGCGCATGAAGAAGCTGACGGTCGTCTATTGCGGGTGGGGCGAGCGTTGGCCGCTGGCCACGCTGGCAGATAACGGTCAGTCGTTGTTGTTCGAATACACGGAAAAGGCTATGCGGCAACAATTGGAATTGTCGCCAAGGATGCTGAAACTGCGTGTTGGTGCCTACGGCGATTTTCCGGAACATCAGATGCGTTTGCCCGGGCTGGTGGCGGATTCCTTGCCGGATGGATGGGGTTTGCTGCTCATGGATCGGGCATTCCGCAGGGCGGGACTCAAGTCTGTGTCGCCGCTGGACCGGTTGGCGTTCATCGGCGATCGTGCCATGGGCGCTTTGTCGTATGAACCGGCGGAACCCGGTGCTCTGCCGGATGAGGATGTGAAACTGCTCGATGTCGCAAGGTCGGTGCAGTCGGTGCTTGAGGGGAACGATGCCGAAGTATTGCGCCGTCTCATGCTGCTGGGCGGCTCGCCACAAGGTGCGCGCCCGAAGGCATTGGTGCATTACGATCCTTTATCGGGCGTTATGCGCACGCAGGCCTCGGGGGCGGGCGAACCCTGGCTGATGAAGTTTCCGGTCAATGGCGAACACAAGGATGCATGCGCACTTGAGCACGCTTATGCGCAGCTCGCAGGCGCGTGCGGCCTGGACATGCCGGAAACCCGCCACTTTGATCTTGATGGCAAACATGCCGCGTTCGGCATCAAACGTTTTGATCGCCAGGACGGGATGCGCGTGCCCATGCATACGCTGGCGGGTTTCCTGCACGCGGATCACCGCATCCCCTCCGTGGATTGCACCACCTTCCTGCGCGCCACGCGCGCCATCACGCACGATGAACGCGAGGTGGCGAAGGCGTATCGGCGCGTGGTGTTCAACATCGCTTTCAACAATCGGGACGATCACGTGAAGAACTTTGCATTCTGCCTTGACCGGCGGCGCCACTGGAAACTGGCACCCGCTTATGACCTGACGTTCAACGAGGGGCCGGGCGGGGAACACCAGATGGATGTGTGCGGTGAGGGATTGACGCCGGGCAAGTCGGAGCTGTTGAAGCTGGCAGCCGAAGCGGCACTGCCGCTGAAGGAAGCAACCGCGATCATCGACAAGGTCGCGGGCGTCGCGTCGAATCTGAAAGAAATCCTGGCTGACTACCCGATCCGCAAGGTTCGTCAGCGTGAAGTTGTGGCGGCGGTTAATGCCAATCTTGCAAGGTTAGGTTGAACGATGGTTGAGATGGGGTTTGTTAAGCAAAAGCCGCGCATGATCTGCGTGGGCTTCCGCCGCTGGAAGGCGGCCAATATCAAACCCATGATCTCGCTGCATCCGGACCGGGTGTGCTTCGTGCCCCATGCCCGCGCTGCCGCTGCGCTGATGCCTACAGCGCATGACCGTTTGATATTCTGGGGTCGGGATGTGCCGGGCGATCTGGCGGCGCTGGCGCAAAGCACGGGTGCGCGCCTGCTGCGCATGGAGGATGGTTTCGTGCGTTCGGTGGGGTTGGGTTCGGACTTGATCCGACCGTTGTCGCTGGTGCTGGACGGGCGCGGCATCTATTTCGATCCCACCTGCCCTTCCGATCTTGAATACATTTTGAGTACCGCTCAATTTACCGGGGACGAGTTGAGGCAGGCCCGGCAGGCGCGCGAATTTATCGTTGAACACGGTGTGACCAAATACAATCTGGAGCCGCGTGCACCGACGGACTGGGCCGCCGATGGCAGAAGGGTGGTACTGGTGCCCGGCCAGGTTGAAGACGACGCTTCGATCCGTTTCGGCTGTACCGAGGTCAAGACCAATCTGGGGCTGTTGCAGGCAGCGCGCCGCGCATGCCCGGATGCTTTCATCGTGTACAAGCCGCATCCGGATGTGATGTCCAGCAATCGTGCGGGCAAGGTGGCGCTGGCACAAGCTCACGAATATGCCGGCCATGTGGAGACGCGTCTTTCGGTGGTCAGTTGTATCGATGCCTGCGACGAGGTGCACACGATGACCTCGCTCACCGGCTTCGATGCGCTGCTGCGCGGCAAGAAGGTCGTGACCTACGGTCAGCCGTTCTACGCGGGATGGGGGTTGACCGAGGATAAGGTGCAGAACGGGATCGCCCTGATGCGCCGCCAGCGCGCGCTGACGCTGGATGAGCTGGTGGCGGGTACGCTGCTTCGCTATCCCCTGTACTGGGATTGGGAATTGAAGGGCTATACCACCTGCGAGGCGGTATTGAACCGCATCGTGGAGACGCGAGATAAGTTGGAAGCTGACGGCGGGTTGGAAAAATTGCGCGTGGGTTTCGTGCGACGGCAGGGGCGAAAGCTGGGGATTTTGATGCGGGCGTGGTTCGGCAGGATATGATCACTGCATCTGCAGAGAGAAGGAAGAAAGGAATGACACAAAAGCAATCGAGTGACGTGGTCTGGCACCATGCCACGGTGCAGGCAAGGTAACAGGATGAAATTGTGCTCATGGTTCATTTTGCTGCCGTTGGCGCTGGTTTCGTTGACAGCCCGGGCCGGAATCGAGGCTGGATGGTCGCTGTTCGATTCCGTCGCAGTCTTTGCGGGGCAGGGGGCGGATCACAATCTCAAAGAGTTGCCGGGGCGCATTGTGGCGGGGGATATTGCCTGGGAGAAGTCCTATTTCAATGCGCTCGGGTTCCGCAAGACGGGCGAGGCTGTCGGCCATAGCTGG
>Ga0210026_1001490_pt1 | contig 22645 bp, 15 predicted proteins | sample CryGeymeta201509_FD_183977 | JGI IMG/M metagenome (GOLD analysis project Ga0210026, IMG submission 183977) | Groundwater microbial communities from Crystal Geyser aquifers in Utah, USA - Crystal Geyser metaG 2015-09 (SPAdes) (version 2) | ecosystem: Environmental > Aquatic > Deep subsurface >...
ATGCGCCGGAGATCGACGGTCTGGTGTATATCAACGGCGAGGAACTGGACGTGGGCGAGTTCGTCACGGTGAAGATCACCGGTTCGGACGAGCACGACCTGTGGGGCGAGGTTGTATAATCCGCGCCTTATGCAAATCCTCCGCAGCCTCCATTCCAGCGACATCCACCCCTGTGCTGTCACCATCGGCAATTTCGACGGGGTGCACCGCGGCCATCAGTCTTTGCTGCGCGAGTTGCAACAGGCGGCACAGGCGCGGGGTCTGCTGACGGCGGTGGTGACTTTCGAGCCGCATCCGCGCGAATTCTTTACCCCGCAACAGGCGCCGGTGCGGCTGACCAGCCTGCGCGAAAAACTGGAACTGTTCCGCGCGGCGGCGGTTGACCGGGTGCATATCTGTCGCTTCAATGCAATGTTTGCACGCAAGACGGCCGACGCGTTTATCCATGCGCTGCATGACGACTTGCGCGCGAAGTATGTGTTGATCGGGGACGACTTCCGCTTCGGCAGCGGGCGCAGCGGCGATTTTGCGCTGATGCGACAGATTGGCGCGCAACGCGGGTTCGAGGTGGCGGCGGTACACAGCGTGCTGCACGACAGCGTGCGCATCTCCAGCACGGCCATTCGTGCGGCATTGGCAGCGGGAAAGCTGGACGTGGCGCGCGACTATCTGGGACGTCCGTACAGCATCAGCGGGCGTGTGGTGCACGGCGACGGCATGGGACAAAAGCTCGGTTTTCCCACCGCGAACGTGCAGATGAAACACAATCTGCCGCCGCTCACGGGTATCTATGTGGTGGAAGCGCACTCCGACGGCATCGGCGTGTTGCAGGGGGTCGCCAGCCTCGGCGTGCGGCCGACCGTGCATCACCATGCGCGGCATGTGCTGGAAGTGCACCTGTTCGAGTTCGCCCAGCAGATTTACGGCAAGCATCTGCGCGTCGAATTCCTGCACAAGTTGCGCGACGAAGAAAAGTATCCGAATCTGAAAGCGTTGACGCAACAGATCGCGCGGGATGTGGATAACGCAAAGAAATGGTTTATTGAACATGAGTGAGCTTTGCCGTCATTCCGGCGCAGGCCGGAATCCAGCGCATCTATCTAACATGCAGTTGGGTTTTGTCCCGCTTCGCGGGAATATTTAACCAACTGGATTCCGGCCTGCGCCGGAATGACGGGTTTGGAAATTCTGATGAGTAATTTTGTGCCAAGAAAAACATGACCGAAGACAAGAAAAAATATCCGCTGAATCTGCCGGACACCGCGTTCCCCATGCGTGGCGATCTGGCCAAACGCGAGCCGCAGATGCTGGCGCAGTGGCAGGCGCAGCAGCGCTACCAGCGCATCCGCGCCGCCGCCAAAGGCCGCCCGCAATTCATCCTGCATGACGGCCCGCCGTATGCCAACGGCGACATCCACATCGGCCATGCGGTGAACAAGGTGCTGAAGGACATCATCATCAAGAGCAAGACCCTCTCCGGCTTTGACGCGCCCTACGTGCCGGGTTGGGACTGCCACGGCCTGCCGATCGAATTGCAGGTGGAGAAGAAACACGGTAAGGCGATTCCGGCATCGCAGTTCCGCGAGCTGTGCCGCGCCTATGCGAAAGAACAGATCGAGCGGCAGAAAAAAGACTTCATCCGGCTCGGCGTGCTTGGCGATTGGGACAAGCCCTATCTGACCATGGACTTCCGCACCGAAGCGGACATCATCCGCGCGCTGGGCAAGATTCAGGAACAGGGCTATCTGTATCAGGGGCGCAAGCCGGTGAACTGGTGTCTGGATTGCCAGAGCGCGCTGGCCGAAGCGGAAGTGGAATATGAAGACAAAGTCTCGCAGGCCATCGACGTCGGTTTCGAGGTGAAGGACATCGGGGCATTGGGCAAGGCGCTCGGCGTGTCCCTGCCCGGCGACGCCAAGGCGTACGCGGTGATCTGGACCACCACGCCGTGGACATTGCCCGCCAACGAGGCGGTGAGCGTACATCCCGATTTTGAATATCGTCTGGCGAAAACAGACAAGGGATATTTGCTGCTGGTTGGCGACCTGCTCGAAGCCTGCGTGCAGCGCTACGGCCTGGCCGCCGAAGTGGTGGGGCGCGGCAAGGGCCGCGCGCTGGAAAATCTGCCGCTGCAGCATCCGTTCTATGACCGCATCGTGCCCGTCATCTGCGGCGAACATGTCACGCTGGAAGCGGGTACCGGGCTGGTGCACACCGCCCCGGCGCACGGCGTGGACGACTATGTGGTGGGGCAGCAATACAACCTGCCGGTCGATAATCCGGTGGGCGACGACGGCAAGTTCATCTCGACCACGCCGCCGGTGGGCGGTGTGCCGCTGGCCGGCGTGTTCGTGTGGAAGGCCAACGACATTGTGCTGCAGGCATTACAGGCGAGCGGCCATCTGCTGCACCAGGAAAAAGTGACGCACAGCTATCCGCATTGCTGGCGCCACAAAACGCCGATCATCTTCCGCGCCACGCCGCAGTGGTTCATCGGCATGGAGCAGACATCTTCCCCCTCGCCCTCCGGGAGAGGGGTTGGGGGTGAGGGGCTGGTTCAGGCGAGGCGCCATTCAGAACTCCCTCACCCTAACCCTCTCCCGGAGGGCGACGGGATGAATTTGAGATTACTTGCGAATCGCGCCGTCGCTGAAACCAAATTCTTCCCCTCCTGGGGGCGCGCGCGGCTGGAGGCGATGATCAGGAACCGTCCCGACTGGTGCGTGTCGCGCCAGCGCAACTGGGGTGTGCCGATGCCGTTCTTTGTGCACAGGGAAACCCTGCAACTGCATCCGCGCACGCCGGAACTGCTGGAGCAGGTCGCCAAGTTGGTGGAGCAATCCGGCATCGAGGCGTGGTTCTCGCTGAACAGTGCCGAGTTGTTGGGCGACGAGGCGGCGCATTACCGCAAACTTTCCGACACGCTGGATGTGTGGTTCGATTCGGGCGTCACCCATCACTCGGTGCTGGCGAAACGCGAGGGATTGCGTTCGCCGGCCGACCTGTATCTGGAAGGCTCCGACCAGCATCGCGGCTGGTTCCAGTCTTCGCTCCTCACCGGCTGCGCCATCAATGGTCGCGCGCCCTACGATGCGTTGCTGACGCACGGTTTCGTGGTCGATGGTAGCGGTCACAAGATGTCGAAATCCAAAGGCAATGTGATCGCGCCGCAAAAGATTTTCGACACCATGGGCGCCGACATCCTGCGCCTGTGGACGGCTTCCACCGATTATTCCGGCGAGTTGACCATCTCGGACGAGATTCTGAAACGCGTGGTGGAAAGCTATCGCCGCATCCGCAACACGTTGCGTTTTTTGCTGGCCAACGTCAGCGACTTCGATGCCAAGCGCGATACGCTGCCGGTGGATCAATGGCTGGAGATCGACCGCTATGCGCTGGCACTGACGCAGAAGCTGCAGGCCGATATCTGCGCCGATTATGAGCGTTATGAATTCCACTTCGCGGTGCAGAAATTGCTGGGTTTCTGTTCGGAAGACCTCGGCGGTTTCTATCTCGACATCCTGAAAGACCGCCTCTACACCGCCGGTGAAAACTCGCAGGCGCGCCGTTCCGCGCAGAACGCGCTGACTCACATCACCCGCGCCCTGGCGCGGCTGATCGCGCCGATCCTCTCCTTCACCGGCGAAGAGGTGTGGGCCACATTAAGCGGGCAGGATGAGGTGAGCGTGTTCGAGCAATTGTGGTACGAACTGCCGGATGCGGGGCTGGATGGCGCGCAGGTGAGCGCGTGGTGCGACATCCGCGCGGTGCGCGAACAGGTCAACAAAAAGCTGGAAGAACAGCGCGCGGCGGGCACGATTGGTTCGGCGTTGCAGGCGGAAGTGGATGTGTATGCAACGCAGGAAACTTTCGAATTGTTGTCCCGCCTCGGCGACGATCTGCGCCTGGTGTTCATTACTTCGCGCGCCGAGGTGCATCGGCATGAGGGCGGACTGGAGATCAAGGTCACGCCCAGCCCGCATGCCAAATGCGCGCGCTGCTGGCATTACCGCGCCGATGTGGGCAGCGATGCCGCGCATCCAACCCTGTGCGGGCGCTGCGTAAGCAACCTGTTCGGCGCGGGCGAGGCCAGAAAGTATGCCTAGCCCGTCATTTCCGCACAGTGCGGAATCTGTAGGTCGGGCTTCAGCCCGACAAGATTATGTCGGGCTGAAGCCCGACCTACATTTCAACCCACACGCTTGCGGGGCATGCGTAGGATGGGTTGAGCGCAGCGATACCCATCAATTGTTGGCGGAATTTAACGATGGGTATCGCTGCGCTCAACCCGACCTGCATTTCAACCCACACGCTTGCGGAGGGGGAAGGAAATGAGCAGATGGCTATTTATCGCCGCCATCGTCATCGTCCTTGACCAGTTGAGCAAGGCGGCGATCAACAGCCATTTCGTTTTTGGCGAAAGCATGGCCGTGACCGGGTTTTTCAATCTGGTGCTGGCGCACAACACCGGCGCGGCATTCAGTTTTCTAAGCGATGCGGGCGGGATGCAGCGCTGGCTGTTCTCTGCCATCGCCGTCGTCGCTGCGGTATGGATCGTCTGGCTGTTGCGCAAACATCAAGCCGAAAAACTGTTCAGCTTTGCGCTGGCGTTCATTCTGGGCGGTGCGCTGGGTAATCTGATCGACCGCATCGCTTACGGTTATGTGGTGGATTTTCTGGATTTTCACTGGGCCGGTTATCATTTCGCCGCGTTCAATCTGGCCGATTCCGCCATCACCTGTGGCGCGGCGTTACTGATTCTGGATAGTTTGAAGGGGAAAAAGTAGGTCGGGCTGAAGCCCGACGCCTTTTTGTCGGATTGAAATCCGACCTACACGAATCGGAGGGCGAAATGGAAATAATACTGGCTAATCCGCGCGGATTCTGTGCCGGGGTCGATCGCGCCATCGAGATTGTCGAGCGCGCGCTGGCGCTGCACGGCGCGCCGATCTATGTGCGGCACGAAGTGGTGCACAACAAGTTCGTGGTGGAAGGCCTGAAGGCCAAGGGCGCGATCTTCATCGAAGACCTGTCCGACGTGCCGCCCGGCAGCATCCTCGTCTTCAGTGCGCACGGCGTGCCTCAATCGGTGCGGCGCGAAGCCGAGGCGCGAAATCTGACGGTGTTCGACGCCACCTGTCCGCTGGTGACCAAGGTGCATATCGAAGTCTCGCGCATGCGCCAGCAGGGCAAGGAGATCGTGATGATCGGCCACAAAGGCCATCCCGAAGTGGAAGGCACGATGGGGCAGAGTAACGGTGGCATGTATCTGGTGGAGACGCCGCGGGACGTGGCGCAATTGCAGGTGCGGGACGCGCGGAATCTGGCCTATGTCACGCAGACTACCCTGTCGGTGGACGATGCCAGCGCCATCATCGCCGCCTTGAAGACCCGCTTTCCCTTCATCACCGGACCGAAGAAAGACGACATCTGCTATGCCACGCAGAACCGCCAGGACGCGGTGAAAGTGCTGGCGCAACAATGCGATCTGGTGATCGTGGTCGGCTCGCCCAACAGCTCCAACTCCAACCGGCTGCGCGAAGTGGCGCAGAATCTCGGCGTGCCTGCCCATCTGGTGGATAGCGCTGCCGAGCTCAAAGCGGAATGGTTGCAAGGCAAGCTGCACGTGGGCGTCAGCGCCGGCGCTTCCGCGCCGGAAGTGCTGGTCGGGGAAGTGGTCGCGCGGTTGCAGGCATTGGGCGCGCAGCAGGTGCAGGAGCTATCGGGTATCGAAGAGAATGTTGTTTTTCCTTTACCCAAGGCGCTGTCGAACTAGTGCAGTGCATCGCTCTTGGCGATGCTGATGTGCAACCCCTTGCAGATCGGGCTTTAGCCCGACTCAGTCGAAGTTTGCCGTTCGTTGTCGGGATGAATCCCGACCTACAAACCCCATGGCACTCCCTGTGGGTCGGGTTTTAACCCGACGCGGTCGAAGTTTGCCGTTCCTTGTCGGGATGAATCCCGACCTACGAACCCCATGACCCGCCCTGTGATGACACAAACAAAGACGGCGCCCGAGGGCGCCGTCATGGCAACTTCATCCGGCGATTACTTCACGATCAATTCCCGCCAGGAGATGCGCCGTGCCACGCCATCCGCGCTGGCGTTCTCGAACACGGGGCTGGCTTGCGGCTCGTGCCCGCCGGATCCCTGGGTGTAAGAAAGGATCTTGCCGCTTTGCAACATCGCGACAACCGGGCGCGAACTCAACTCGTGGCCGAGCAACAGGCCCACGATGCCATTGGGCGCGGTGCTGACCGCGCCGCCGGTGCGATAGTCGAGCTGGTACAGGAAGCTGTCGCCGCCGACCGAGCAGGAACTGGAGCTCGGCAGGTTGGTGGCGACCACGATCGTTCCCTTGATGATGGCCGGATCGGTGTTGACCCGTTCCCCCGTTTGCGTGAAGTCGGCAAACCAGCCTGAATCGGTGTTGAAGTTCACCACATGATTGCTCGAGACGAATACCGTTTCTCCGGTCGCGCAGACCGACACCGGCGTGCCGGCCGGGCAGAGTACCGCGGTCTGGGTTTGCTCCACGAAGGTGCCAAGCGTACGCGGATTGTCATGGATCGCCACGCTCGGTGTTGCCGCGGCCGGGAAAGTGTCCTTGATGGCGTAGATGGAATCCTGGCTGGGGTTGTTCTGGTCTGTCGCGCCCAGATAGCGTCCCGTGCCCACGTTCACCACAATGATACCGCTCACCAGGGTGATCAGCGGTTTGGCCGTGATCGGCTGCGCAACGTTCGAGGCATCGCGCAGGGCGGCGAGCAGTTGAACGTCGAAGCCGGCCGCCCCGACATCACCGTTGATGTCGAAGCGCCACAGATTGCCTTCCAGATCCCCGCCGTACACCGCGATGGCCGTAGCGTCGATCCCCGGCGTTGTGACCGGCGCATCGATGCGCGCCAGGCCGCTGGGTGAACCGGGAGCTCCCACGCCCGTGCTCATGTCGCGGATGACTGCGCCCGTGGCGGCATTCAGCACATACAGATGGCCTTCACCGTCGCCAGTCGTGTTGTTGTAGCCGGAGGTGACCAATACCACCCAGGTCCCATCCGCCAATTTCACCACTTTGGGATTGCCATAGGTGAAGCCCATGTTGGCATCGGTGAACTCCCACAATGCTTGCGGGTTGGCCGGATCGGTGACATCGAGCGCGTAGTAGCCTTGGCCGCCGTGGTTGAGGCCGCCGACCAGAATAGTCTTCCACACCGCATTGGCATTATCGGTGCAGAAACTCGTGCAGATATCCGCCGCCACCGGCGAGCCATCGACGTAGAACTGGTGCTTGTTGCCGTAATCCTTGTCGGCCAGTCTATACAGCTCGGGCATGACGATTCTCGGAATATAAGCCCAATCTTCCTGCCCGCCTTCATCGACGAGTGCGGTAGATGTGTCATCCTCGGCGCGGAAGGCATGCAGCATGCCGTCGTTCGCCCCGACATAGACCATCGCGCGGCGGCCGGCCTGGGCGGTCTTGAAGCTGCCATACCCCGGATCGGAGAAGGCGGCAGTGGGTTTCTTGATATAGACCGATTCCGAATCCACGATGTCGCCCAGCAGATTCGCGCGTTGGCGGTAGTACTTGGTGCCATCCTGTTTGTCACCCTCGTTGCTGCGCTCCCCAGCGAGGTAATTGACCAGATTCGCGCCGGACGCAGCCGCTTCGGCGGTTTCGTCCATGCACACTGTGTCCGGTGGGCAAGCCTCTGCAGGCGGTGTGGTGTTGGCGAACTGGGATAGCCGGTTGCCGCCGCCGTGCAGCGCGGTCAGATTGAAATAGCCTTGCTCTGTCGCGGTCAGGTTGGCAAAAGTGAACAGCTTGAGATTGTCGCCGACCCCCGGATCGAAGGTGTAGATCGTGCGCGAGGCATTCGCGTCCAGCTTCGCCTGGGCCGACCAGTCAATCGTGGCTTCGATGGCGCCGGTGGTGGTATTCAACTGTTGCCGCGTCAGCTCTCCGGTCCAGTTCAGCGAAAGGTAGGACGAACGGAACAGGAAGTTATCGCCCTCGGTGACGAACGCGGTACTGGTCGTCGCCGCCGCTGCCGAACCCAGGCGGGTCTGGATGTTGGCCAGCGCGCTGATCAGGCCGACGCTCAAGTCGGACGGGTTTTTGGCGCTGAAGTAGGTGCCGCGTCCGTCCACGGCGGCGTGCCACAGGTCGTCGATATCTTCCGTCGAGTCGGCAACCGGGATCGGCCAGTCGCAGGTCGATCCGGCCAACTGCCATGAGCAGAGTCCCCCGCCATCGGCCAATTCACCGTGCGCGACCGAGTAATAATCGCCGCTGACGGCGCTCTTGTAGAGCGGGTCGAACACCATCTTGCCGCGCGCGCCCAGGCCCACCGTGAAGGTCGTCATGTGCTGGTGGCTGGCCGTGTCTTCGGCGGTGATCGGCACGTTGTTGAGGCTGATATCGGTGCCGTTGACCGTGCCTATGGCACCCGAAGTGTCGTTCGACAGGGCGACCGTGCGCAAATCGGTCTTGTAGTAATACTCCGCCACGTCAGCCAGGGTGTCGAACGTGCCGCCACTCGGCGCCGAGCAGAAGGTGGCGGTCCAGCCGTTGCCGGCGGTTGCCGGCTCGGCGACGCATCCTGCGGCAGGCACCCCGGCAGTGGTCGTGGTATTGCAGGAGGTCGTGATGTAGTCGGGCGTGCCCCCCGTCCCCGGGGTGCAACTCGCCACCCCGTGCGCCGCAACCACGGTATTGGTCGCGCAGGTGGTGGTCGTGTAGGGCGGAATTCCCAGGGTTCCGGCAGTGCAGGAAGGTGCCGGGGCAGGGCCGGTGGTCAGCGTCTGGCAACTGATAAATTGCCCGGACGCATTGAAGGTTCCGCTGAACGTTCCGCCGGTCGCGGTGCAGCCGCCTAGCGGGACGCCCACCCAGGCCTGGCTCGGCCACGCCGGGGTATTGAAAGGCAAGGTGCCGGCATTGATCACCCGGCATTCGCGCGCGGTCGGCGTGCTGGAGCCGGAGGCGGGCGGTTGCGCGATCGGGGTGCAGGTGGCGGAGGCGTAATTGGCAAAAGCGGTCCATGGCGAATAGCGGCATTGGGTGCCGCTTAAGGTGGTCATCGGCACGCCCGGTGATTCGGCATCGAAGTTGTCGGTGCACGAGCCAATATTGCTCCAGCCGCCCCATTTGTAGCGGCAATCGACCGTGGCGCTTGGAGTACAGCTCCCGTTCGCTACCGTCGTGCTGGTCCAGCCGCCGAAGCTGCCCGCGACGGGACAGGTTCTCACCTTGCCGCTGGCATCGGCGGTGGCGGATGTGGTCGCGTTGACATAGGTTGCCGTGCAGGTCGGCGGATAGGTTGGCACAGCGGTGGCGACCCCCCCGGTGATGGCGCAATTCACATGCGGGTTGGATACGTCGCAGGTGTTATTTGCGCCCACCGGACCGCCGCCGCCATAACTGGTGGTGGGACAGGCGGTGATGACCTTGCCGGCGACGGCCGTGCTGGAAGCGTTGGCGCCGTTGAACGTGGTCGCGCAGGTCGGCGGGTAGTTCGTGACCCGGTTTGTCGACGCACCCGCCGTGGCAGCGCACTGCACATTGGGCAGGGTGCCGTCACAGATGTTGGTGTAAGAGCCGGGCAATGCGCTGACATCGCCGCCGCCGCCGAAACCGGATGGGGTGGTGCAGGCGGTGATGACCTTGCCGCTGCCATTGGCGGTGCTGCTGCCTGTCGCGTCGAAGTTGGTCGCGCAGGTCGGCGGGTAGTTCGTGACCCGGTTTGTCGACGCACCCGCCGTGGCGACGCATTTCACATGGGACAGGGCGCCGTCACAGGTGTTATTCGCACCCACATCGCCGCCGCCGCCATAAGCGGCAGTCGGACACGCGGTAATCACCCTGCCGCTGGCATCGGCAGTAAAGGTGCCGCTGACATTCCCGTCGTAGGTAGGCACGCAACTTGGCGGATAGTTGGCGACGTAGGCCGGCGCCAGGGCGGTGCCGGTCACGCATTCGACGGTATTCCCCCAGGTCGGCGTGCCGGCCGCGCGTGTTCCGCCGATACAGGTGTTGCCCGCCCCGATGTTCTGGGCGGGGGAAAAGCTGCCTGCCAGGGTGCAGGCGGTGGTCACGCTTCCGCCGACATTACCGAGCGTGCAGGTCGGCGGATAGTTGGTCACAAAAGTTGTGATGGCCGTGTCCAGCGAGCAGAACACGTGTGCCGAGTTGGTGCAGGCGGCAATCGGCGCTGGCGTACTTGGAGCGGTGGTGGGGCAGGCGGTGACGACCTTGCCTCCAGGATCCACCGTGCTGCTGCCATTGATGCCGTTGTAACTGATCGAGGCGGGACAGGTATCCCCAGAGGCCATCGCATAGTTCACGTAAGCCGAGGTGGCAGTGCCGATCGGGCATTGCACTGTGGCGCTGCCGGTGCAGCTCTGCCCGGCGGTCAGCGCGGTGACAGCAGACCAGGTGCCGCTGACCGGGCAGGCGGTGACGACACTATTGGCGACGCCGTGATTGGTCGCAGCCGTGCCGCCGGTGCCGGCCGTATAGGTGGTCGCGCAGCCCGGATTGGTGAAACTGGTGTAATTCGTGCTCGTGCCGCCGAGCGAACATTCCACGGTGGCACTGTCCGCGCAGGACTGGCCGTTGGTCAGCGCGGTGGTCGGACCGAAGGATCCGGCGGTGCTGCAGTCGGTGACATTGCCGCTGCCGTTGGCGGTGCTGTTCCCGCCCGCGTTGTAGGTGTCGGTGCAGGTCGCGCCGAAGGTGAGATAGGCGGGCGTGTTGGTGGCCATCCGGCATTCGGTCGAGCTGCCGAAAGGACCGGTGCCGCTCACCGTGGCACAACTGTTGCCGCCGCCGACGTTGGCCCAGGCAGAGTAGTCGCTGCCGTCATTCGAGCAGGCTGAAATCGACTTGCCGCTGCCATCTGACGAGCTGGTGCCGGGATTGTTGTAGGTCACCGCGCAGGCGGCGGGGTTGGTCGTGACGTAGTTCGTGCTGGTACCGGTGAGCCGGCATTCCCTGGCCAGCACGGTCGTGTAATTGGGGCTGGAGGATTGGGCGGCGGGGGTGCAGGTGGTGTTATTACCTGCATTGCTCCAGTTCGAGAAGTTACCCACCCCGTTGGCGGAGTTGTAACGGCAATCCGTGGTTTTGCCGCTGCCATCGGGTGTTGGGTTAACCGTGCAGGCTGAGCCGGTGTCTGCCCAGTTGGAGGTCGTCACGGTTTGGCATTCGGTCGCCGTGCCAACGGTGAAGGGGGACGTGCTGTCCTTTGCCACGGGGGTGCAGGTACTGACCCCGCTCCACCCGCTCCACCCCGTGTATTGGCACTGCGTGGTTTTGCCCGTGCCGTCCGGCGTGGCATTCGTGGTGCAGGATCCGACATTGTGATAGGGCGTAGCCACCACGGTCCGGCATTGGGTTGCCGTGTTGACGGTGAAGGGGGAAGTTCCGTCCTTTGCCACGGCGGTGCAGGAGGCTGTGTTGCTATAGCCCGTCCAAGTCGAGTAGCGGCAGTTGTTGCCGTTGCCCGACCAGGCCGTGCCGGGAGTGGTGACCGTGCCGAAAGCGACGGTGCAGCTCCCCGCTGAGTTATTCCAGGTGGCAGCACCCGTGGTCCATGACGTGGAGCCGCCGGGAGCGGTGACATAGCGGCATTGTCTGATTGTCCCGTCCAGGTTGTACCAGGTACAAGAGGCCACGTCGGTCCACGAATCCCAATTGCTGCCGTTATCAAAAGATATCCGGGTTTGCAGATACATGGTCGAAAACTGCAAGGTGCTGGTGCGCGATTGCAGTTGCAAGACCCGTTCCTGCAGCTTCGCAGTGCGGTGTTGCAACTGGTCGATTTTCCGTTGCAGTTGCGACGTGCGCTGCTGCAGCGTGCCGCTGGTGGCCTGCAGGTTGGTGCGCCACTGCAATTTGGCAGTGGTTTTTTGTGATTTTGTCGCCCACAGCAGCGGGGCGGTGGTTACCTGCTGTTTGGTCTGCCATTGCAGAGGGGCGGTGGTCTGCTGCTGGTCGGTGGACCAGAGTTGCTGCTGGACGGTCTGCTGCAGGTCGGTCCGCCATTGCAGGGGCGCATCGGTGTGCTGCTGGTCGGTCTGCCACTGCAGGGTTTTGGTTGTGGCCTGCAGGTCGGTCTGCCACTGCAGGGTTTTGGTTGTGGCCTGCAGGTCGGTCGTCCAGTTTAGGGTCGAGTCCTTGTATTGCTGTTTGGTGCGCCATTGCAGCGGACCGGTTCTGCTTTGCAGGTCGCTGGTGCGGGACTGGTTCTGCTGCGTCCATTGCTGATCTTCGCTGGTGGTTTTGAGCAAATTCGTATCGGTCCGCTCGGTGTGGCTGGTGGATTTCAGGCGATAGGCGCCGTCAAAATACGGGCGCGGCTCGTCACCGTCCTGGTTGCCCACCATGCTGCCGTCGAGTTTGAATCCCGCTCCCAGGTTCCACGATCCGTCGGAGGTGAGGATGGTGAAGTTCTGCTGGCAGGAATACTGGATGGGATCGACCACCGGTGTGCCGTTGAAACTGCCCAGCTTGGCCGCATACATCGAGCCGACCTTGGCGAGCGCTTCGCGCAAGGGCGAGAAATTATCGGGGGTGGCTTGGTAAAGTTTGGTGTACCACTCGAGTTTTTGCGCGGCGTCGAACTGGTTCAGGGCCACGAAATCCGAACTGGTGTTGTTGTTGATGCTGGCATAGCCGACGCGGAAGTTGGTGCCGATGGCCTTGAAAGCGCGGCCGGCGGCGGTCTTCATGGTCAGCATGCGGGTACGGTAGTAGCTGTACCAGTTGGCGAAATTCTGGCTTTCTTCGGTAAAAGTACAGCTGGCGCCGGCGCAGTCGGTGCGGGAAATCGCCTTGGTGAAGGGGGCGGAGGCGGCATCGACCACGACTTTGGTGAACACGCCGCTGCCCGGGGCCGCACCGACCAGGCTTTTGCACTCCAGGCGGAAGGGGCCGGCAGGGTTGGAAAAGTCGCGTTCGGCATCGGTATCCTGGTCGCCGTGATAAGTGTAGTAGAACGCTGTCTGGGGCCCGTCAACGGTGCGGTTCAAGACATCCGCATCGACGAAGCTGGTGCCCAGGTTGACCACCCCGGCAATCGGGTTGAAGCCGTCGGTCCAGGCCGCATTGAAGTTGGAGTTGGCGAACTCGGAGCCGTCGGCATTGACCGGCGGGTAGTAGCGGATGGCGGGGTCGTAATAGACACCGTTGCATTGGCTGGCGGCGATGCCGTAGGTTCCGGCATTAAAAAGCTGCGATTCTTTTGGCATGAAGTCAAGGCCCATGGTGCCCGAGTCGTCCAGCACCAGAAACACGTTGGGCAATACCGCCGCGGTCGGGTCGGTGATCAGCGGCGCGGTGGCGAGGTCGGTGACGGCGCTTTGCGCCTGCATCGAGGCGGCCAGCAACAGACCGAGCGCGAGGGTGCGGGTGGATGGGCGATTTTTCATGGCTGACTCCTTTTGCTACATGGCCAACATGGCCTGGATATAACTGACGGTGTTGCGGGGGCCCGTGACGCGGGAGGTGACGCGGTAGTAGTAGCGCGTGATGGCGATGCATTGCTGGCTGCCGGCACCGAGGTCGCTGCCCCCGCAATTGCCGGACATGCTCGGTGGCGCCTTGAGGCACTCCCCGGTTTGCCCCACGCCGTCGCACATGCTTTCCACGACGTAGGACACACTGTTGCCGTTGGCGTCGGTAACCAGGGTGATCGCGCTGGCTGCCACGTTGTTCCAGTAAGTTTCCCAGCCGACATGGGGCGGTTCATGGTCCGGGTCATGCCAGGAAATATAGCCCGGTTCACAGGCGCCGGTGCAGCCAAGCCCGTGATTGGCGACGACCAGAGGCAACAAGACCCTCGCCGCTTCTTCGATGCCGGCATCGGCGGCGTGCGAGGCCGCCTGCTGGAAGGCCAGATTGCCGGCGATGATGTTGCTGGTGTCCACCGAGCGCATAAGCGAGATGGTGGCCAGGGTCATGGCGACCAGCACGATCAGGGTGATGACCAGCGTCACGCCGGCTTGTTTCGCGCGCGGCGCGCGGTGCGAAAATTGAGTCGGGGTTAGCATCCTGCCACTCCTTTCCAGACAGCATTGCGGATGGGGACGATGGTTTCAAAGGTCTTGTAGCGGTAACGGTTCCAGTCGGCGCCCCACGAGGCCGCCGGGTTGGCGGCGACCGGCGCGGAAACGCCGTTCGGGCTCCAGCTCGGCGTGTCGGTGGTGACCACGGCACCGGCGATCTGGCTGTTGCGCGCCACCAGCACGATGCGCAGTGCCGACCCGCCGATGCACTGCGCCCGCATGCTGACGATGCCGCCGGTCAACGCGGTCCAGTCGGCGTCATTGCCGGCATCGCAGTCATTGGCGAGGTAGTCGCACACGCTCAGGGATCCGTTGCGCACGGCGTAAGCCAGGAATGAGGGGGAGGGACCGAAGTTATACAAGAGCGGGTGGGGACCGGCCGCGGTGTCTTGCAAAACGGGGATGGGGTAGCCGTTCGGGCTGACGACCGGAACGGTGATGGCGTCCACACCGTCCACTTTATACAGGTAATGCGTGTTGACATTGCCGCCATTGCCGCTGCCGTCATCCGCAGTCACCCAATCGCCGTTCATGAAACCATGGCCGCCGCCTGCCGCCGCGACGCCGCTGGCTGCGGCACCGCCGACGATGTTGTAGGTCGCGGGGTTGGAGTTGACGATCACGGCGCCCTCGGGCGTGCTGTTGCTGTTGCCGTAGGTCACGATAAGAGTGTCGGTTTCCGCATCGGCAACGGAATCAAGGTTGACGTGGTTGAGTACGACCGCGGCCAGCGGGGAAGAGGCGGCGAAGGTGATGTTGGGCGTCACAAAGTCCCTTCCCATCAGGTTCGCCGAACTAAAGCCGTAACCCGCCTGGGCGATATCGCGTTGCATCGTATAGAGGGCAATGGCGCCGCCGTTCTGGGCATCGTCGCCGCTGCTTGTGGTGCGTTTCTGTCCTTCAAAGACGGAGGTCACCTGCATGATGATGATGATGCCGAGCAGGCCGATGACCATGCCGACCATGATCTCCGGCAGGCTGAAACCCAGTTGACGACGGTTCGGGGAAGGCAGGGATGAGCGCACGGTTCTCTCCTCAAAGTTCTTTCTGCGCGCTGATCAGCGCGGTGGTCGCGTAGGTGTGGGCACCTTCCCCGGGGATTTGCCAGTTGACGGTGAGAGTGACGTCGGTGCGGGTGGTCTGCAACACGCCGGTCGGGGAGCCGGGGCAGGGATTGTTGTCGCACAGCAGGATGGTGTTGGTATTCACCACGGCGGACGCATTGGGTATGGTCGCCGCGACGTTGGCGTACCACGCGTCAAAAGCCGCCCCGCCGTTGGCATAATCGACGAACTGGATGGGATCGAAGGCATTGGCTGAAGTGACCGCCGAGGCGACATCCGCCCACATCAGCGCGATATGCCGGTTGGCCAGCATGCTGGCATCCGAGCGGTATTTGGCGTCGCTGGACAGTTTGATCGAGGCGGCCTGCAAGCCGATGATGGCCAGGATGCCGATCGAAAAGATCAGGATCGAGATGAGTGCCTCCAGCAGCATGGAGCCTTGTTGTTGGTGCGGCATCGGCGTCAAGAGGTTCATGGTTAGCATCCTTGCGGGTTGGTACTGGACATGGCCGGATTGCACATGCGGATCTGCCCGCCGTTGGCAACCCTGACATCCAGGCAGCGCATCGGCCCGTTCGCGACCTGGCAGTCGCCGCCGGTCGGGTTGGTGATGTTGATGATCAAACTATTGCCCGTCGCATTGCTGGCGCGTCCCAGCCCGTTGAATGACACCTCCGCGCTATTGGCGGAGATCCTTGCATTGGGTGTGCCTTCCGAGCCGGTGTGGGACTGGATGACGGCCGGACAGCCGACCGCCGAAGCCGCGCAGCCCATCGTCCAGCTCGAACCGACGTTGGCCATGCCGGCCAGCTCAAAGGTGATGATGGCGTTGCGGCGCACCGCTTCGGCGCGCGCCAACTGCAAGCCCGAGGAGATGGACTCCGCCGCCGTGCGGATTTGCGCATTCTGCACCCAGACCCTGAAGCTGGGCGCGCCCACACTGAACAGGATGGCAAGGATCACCACCCCGATCATCAGTTCGATCAGGGTGAACCCGCGCTGGCTGGATTTGGCGATTAACACAAGCCTCCCGCTTTGGTGATCCAGCAGGCGGCCTGATTGCCGACCCAGCCGGCGGGCGCCGTAACAGCTGATGTCCTGGTGTTGTTTTCGTCAATGGTGTAGGTGAATCCGGCGAGGTTGGTGCCGGCGACGCCCGTTGCCGTGATCGTGAAAGTATTGTCGGTGGCGGCGCAGGTGATGGTGAAGTTGTCGGTGGTGGGGCGGGTGCCGCCACAGATCGTGCCGCCTGCCACCGTGGTGTAGCGGCGGTTGTCCTGAAAATATTGTTCCAGTTGCACCCGGTCGCGCGCCAATGCCGAGGTCGCCTCGGGTATTTTCGCGCGTATCACGTAGTCGTTATAGGCGGGCATGGCCACCGATGCTAGTATGGCGACGATGGCGACAACGATCATCAGCTCGATCAAGGTGAAGCCTTTTTGCAGTTTCATGTCGTGCTCCCGAATGTTCTGATGCGAAAGTTAAAACAAGACCTGTCGGTGTTGCCAGAGATTACCGATGAGTGGCAATTTTGCCAGACTAACGGCGCGTCCGGGGAGTGACTTTGCGTAATGATTTCATGGTTATTGGCGCCGGCGCGCTGGGGCTGGCGACGGCGGAAGCGTTATTGCTGGCGGGCGCCTCGGTGACCGTGCTGGAGCGCGGCGAGGTCGGGCGCGAGGCGTCCTGGGCGGGGGGCGGGATTCTGTCGCCGCTGTGCCCGTGGGATTACCCGGATGAAGTCACGCGCCTGGCCTTGCGCGGGGCGGCGCGGTTCGGGGATTGGGCGCGGGCACTGCATCAAGCGACGGGTATCGACCCCGAGTTTGTGCAAAGCGGCATGCGGGTGTTGCCGCCGTTCGCTGCGCAGGCCGCGCGGCAATGGTGCGCGGCGCATGGGGTGGTTTGTCTTCCTTCGCCCGGCGAGGCTGATGAGGATGAAGCCTTGTTCCTGCCCGCCGTCGCGCAGGTGCGCAACCCGCGACTGTTGCAAGCTTTGCGCGCGCGCGTGGCGCAACTCGGCGGGGGTATCGCCGAGCAGTGCGAGGTCAGACAAGTCGTTGCCGAATCGGGCCGGGTCAAGCATCTGGCGACGTCTCAAGGCGAGTTGAGCGCCGATACTTTCATTGTCACCGCGGGCGCATGGAGCAAGGCGCTGTTGGGCGAGCATGCCCTGCAGGCCGCGATCAAGCCGATACGCGGCCAGATGCTGCTGTTCAAGTTCCCCGCGCCGCCGCTGCCGCATATTTTGTTGCAGGGCGATCTGTATTTCATTCCGCGTCGCGACGGGCATCTGCTGGTGGGCAGCACGCTGGAGGATGTCGGCTTCGACAAGTCCACCACGGAAGAGGCGCGCGCGATGTTGCTGCACCGCGCGCTGGCATTGTTGCCGGCCTTGCGCGACATGCCCGTCGTCAAGCATTGGGCGGGATTGCGTCCCGGCTCGCCCGGCAACATTCCCACCATCGGCCGTCATCCCGACCTATCCAATCTCTACCTGAACAGCGGCCACTTCCGTTACGGCGTGACGATGGCACCGGCCAGCGTGGAAGTGTTGCTGAACGAGATAAACGGCACGGCGCAACCGTTCGATGTGGCACCGTATCGCTGGCGTTAACCCGGCCTCTCCGCTTATAATCCGCGCCGGTATGCCGATGTAGCTCAGTTGGTAGAGCAACGCACTCGTAACGCGTAGGTCGCCAGTTCGATCCCGGCCATCGGCACCATTCCTTCCTTGTTTCGCAGCGAATTGTCAGGAGCTTCAATGACTTTGCCGCATCTCGGTTCGCTCCTTTCCCGCCATAAAAAACTCGCCATTGCCATTTTGATTGCGGTCGCGCTGGCGGCGGCGTTCGCCGTGATGTTGCGCGATAAACCGCTTGCGGTTGTGCTGGTCGCGGTCGAACGCGGCACGGTGGAGGCCTCGGTCAGCAATACCCGCGCCGGGACGGTGAATGCCTGCCGCCGCGCCAAGATGTCGCCCTCGGCGGGCGGCCAGATCGCCAGGTTGCATGTGAAGAAGGGCGATCGCGTGAAAAAAGGCGAGGTGCTGCTGGAGCTATGGGACGAGGATCTGCGCGCGCAGGAACGTCTGGCGCAGGAGCAGCTCAATGTTTCCCTGACGCGGGTGGCAGAGGTCTGCGCGCTGGCCGATGCGGCGCAACGCGATGCGGTGCGCGCGCAGGAATTGCGTGACAAGGGTTTCATCTCGGCGCAGCAGCTCGACCGCACGCTGACGGAAGCCTCGGCGAAACAGTCGGCCTGCGCCTCGGCCAAAGGCGACATCGAGCAGAGCAAGTCGCGCATCGCGCTGGCGCGGGCGCAACTGGAACGCATGAACCTGCGCGCGCCGTTCGACGGCGTGGTGGCCGACATCAGCGGCGAGCTGGGCGAATACGCCACCCCTTCGCCGCCCGGCATCCTGACGATTCCCGCCATCGACCTGATCGACGACAGTTGCCTGTATGTGAGTGCGCCCATCGACGAAGTGGATGCGGCCAGATTGAAACTGGGGCAGGTCAGCCGCATTACCCTGGACGCGATCAAGGGACGCAGTTTCGCCGGCAAGGTGCGGCGCATCGCGCCCTACGTGCTGGACCTGGAAAAACAGGCGCGCACGGTGGAAGTGGAGGTCGAGTTCGACAGGCCGGCTGAGGGCGAAAATCTGCTGGTCGGTTACAGCGCCGATGTCGAGATCATCCACGAAGTGCGCGCGCCCGTGCTGCGCATCCCGGCGCAAACCCTGCTGCAGGGTAACCGTGTACTGGTCTATGCCGACGGCGTGCTGGAGGAACGCACGGTGCAAACCGGACTGTCCAACTGGGAATATGCCGAGGTGGTTTCCGGTCTGCAGGAAGGCGAGCGCATTGTGGTCTCGCTCGACCGCGAAGGGGTCAAGGCGGGCGCACGCGCGGTGGAAGTTACCGCGCAATGATCGAGCTGCAGAATGTCAGCCGTATTTTTACCGTCGGCGAGCAACAGGTCGCCGCCCTGCGAGAGGTTAATCTGAATTTTGGCGCGGGCGAATACATTTCCATCATGGGGCCGTCCGGCTCCGGCAAATCGACTCTGCTCAACCTGCTCGGTCTGCTCGACCGGCCGAGCTCCGGAATTTATCTCCTGGATCGCGGTGATGTCACTGATCTTGACGACGCACAACAGGCGCAAGTGCGGCGCGAGAAGATCGGTTTTGTGTTCCAGTCCTTTCATCTGGTGCCGCGCCTCACCGCCGCGCAGAACGTCGAGCTGCCGATGATCCTCGCCGGCATTGCGGCGGAAGAGCGCAAGGCGCGCGTGCAAGTGTTGATGCAGAACTACGGCTTGGCGGATCGCGCCGACCACAAGCCCGATCAGCTCTCGGGCGGGCAGCGCCAGCGCGTCGCCATCGCGCGCGCCACGGTGATGAATCCAACGATGCTGCTGGCCGACGAGCCGACCGGCAACCTCGACCGCGCCACCGGCTGGGAAGTGCTGAAACTGCTGGAAGGGTTGCTGGAACAGGGCATCGCGCTGGTGGTGGTGACGCACGATGCCGAGATCGGCGCGCGCGCACAGCGGCAGATACACATGCTGGACGGGCGTATCGTTTCCGACGAATCTCATTCGATATGATTCAACGTAAAAACTTGTTCCGTCATTCCGGCGCAGGCCGGAATCCAGTGCCGTTGTTCAATATGCAGTTATTTTTTGTCCCGCTTCGCGGGGCATGTTCAATTGACTGGATTCCGGCCTGCGCCGGAATGACGCGGTAAATGAAACTCGCCGACACCCTCCGCTTCGCCTCCGGCAGCCTGCGCGGCAGCCCGACACGCACGCTGCTGATGATGCTGGCGATGTCCATCGGCGTGGCGGCGGTGGTGGTGCTCACCGCGCTGGGCGAGGGTGCGCGGCGCTACGTGGTGAATCAGTTCGCATCATTGGGCACCAATCTGGTGATTGTGTTGCCGGGACGCACCGAGACTGCGGGCATCGGCCCCGGCATGCTGGTGGGACAGATCCCGCGCGAAATCTCGCTGGATGATGCGCAGGCAATTCTGCGCAGCACAGCCGTCAAGCGCATCGCACCGCTGACAGTCGGTGCCGCCTCGATCTCGCATGATGCACTGAACCGCGAAGTGGTCGTGCTCGGTTCGACTGCCGACCTGTTGGAAGTGCGGCACATGGCCATGGCGCTTGGACGTTTTCTGCCGGCGGGCGACCTCCACGACACGGCGTCGGTGTGTGTGCTGGGGGAGAAGATCAGGCACGAGCTGTTCGGCAATGCACGCGCGGTGGGGCAGTGGGTGCGCCTGGGGGATCGCCGCTTCCGCGTCATTGGCGTGCTGGCTTCGCAGGGCGAATCGATGGGGATGCGCACCGATGAGCTGGTCATCATTCCCGTTGCATCGGCGCACCAGTTGTTCAATACCTCCGGCCTGTTCCGGGTGCTGGTCGAAGCCAGGAGCCGCGACAGCATCGGACAGGCACAACACGAGACCGAACAGATCCTGTTCGCGCGCCATAACGGCGAGAAGGATGTGACCGTCATTACCCAGGATGCGGTGCTGGCAACTTTCGACCGCATCCTCACCGCATTGACCATGGCCGTGGGCGGTATCGCCGCGATCAGTCTGGCGGTGGCGGGTGTGCTCATCATGAACGTGATGCTGATCGCGGTGGCGCAGCGGGTGAAGGAGATCGGTCTGCTCAAGGCGCTGGGTGCGCCGGCCGGCCAGATTCGCAAACTTTTTTTTGCCGAGGCGGTGCTGTTATCCGGCATTGGCAGCGTGGCGGGACTCGCCCTGGGTTACGCGGGCAGCGCGATCATTGGCCAGATGTATCCGAGCCTTCCCGTGTCCCCGCCGTGGTGGGCGGTGCTTGCGGCGACCGCCACGGCATTGGGCACGGGCGTTTTATTCAGCGTGTGGCCGGCGCGGCGCGCGGCGCGGCTCGATCCGGTGGCGGCATTGGCGGGAAGATGATGGAAATAGGCAAAACCACAAACCCCGTCATTCCGGCGCAGGCCGGAATCCAGTTAATTAAACAAGCCCCGCGTAGCGGGACAACTGAAAACTGCATGTTGAATAACCACCCTGGATTCCGGCCGTCGCCGGAATGACGCCGCGATGTTCTACCGTGATTTCCTGAACCTCACCACCTCCAGCTTCCTTGCGGCGCGCCTGCGCAGCTTCCTCACCGGACTGGGCATCGCCATCGGCATCGCCGCAGTCATTCTGCTCACCTCCATCGGCGAGGGTCTGCACCGTTTTGTACTCGACGAATTCTCGCAATTCGGCACCAACATCATCACGGTGCAGCCGGGCAAGACACAGACGCAGGGCGGCAACATCGGTGCGCTGGGGTCGGTACGTCCCTTGTCGCTGGCGGATGCGGATGCCCTGCGCCGCCTGCCCTACGTCGAGAGCATCAATCCCGGTTTGATGGGCAACGCCGAGCTGCGTGCCAACGGCAAGACGCGGCGCACTACCGTGTTCGGCGAGGGGCGCGATTTCGCCTCTACTTTCACCATGAAAGTGCGCCTGGGCGCGTTCTGGAACGATGCCGATGACGAGCAGGCGCGGGCGCAGGTCGTGCTCGGCAGCAAGGTCTGGCAGGAGTTGTTTGGCGGGGAGAATCCGCTCGGCGAATTCCTGCGCGTGGGCGGTCAGCGCTTTCGCGTGATCGGTGTGATGGAATCCAAGGGGCAGATTCTCGGTCTGGACATGGATGATGCGGTATTCATTCCGGCGGCACGCGCGATGGAGTTGTTCAACCGTCCCGGACTGATGGAGATCAATGTCAGTTACCGTTCGAGCGCGAATGTCGATGCCGTCACACGCCTCATCCGCGAACAGATGCTGGCGCGCCACGGACGCGAAGATTTCACCCTCATTTCGCAAGAGGAAGCGCTGGAGGTGTTGGGGTCGGTGCTGGATGTCCTCACCTTCGCCGTCGGCGCGCTGGGCGGCATCTCGCTGCTGGTTGGCGCGGTCGGCATCCTTACCATCATGACCATGGCCGTCACCGAGCGCACCGCCGAAATCGGTTTGTTGCGCGCGCTGGGCGCGCGCAAGCAACAGGTGCTGGCGCTATTTCTGGGGGAGGCGATCATGCTCTCCGCGCTCGGCGGCGTGCTGGGGCTGGGCATCGGGATCGGCATCGCGCAGGGTTTGCATTGGCTGTTTCCGGCACTGCCCGTGCATACGCCGTGGCTGTATGCCGTGCTGGCGGAAGTGACCGCCATCGGCATCGGTCTTGCCGCCGGTGTCTCGCCCGCCCTGCGCGCGGCGCGGCTCGACCCGGTGGAGGCGCTGCATGCCGAATAAGAAAATGATTCCCACTTTTACTCCCTCTCCCACCGGGGGAGGGTTGTGTTGGGGGAGCGCTCGTTGATATCTTTTTTGGAGTTCTTATGTTGAGTTATCGCCACGCTTTTCATGCCGGCAATCATGCCGATGTGCTCAAGCATTTCGTCGAACTGGAACTGCTGCGCCATCTCGCGCAGAAGGATAAACCGTTCTGGTACATCGATACCC
>Ga0210026_1001495_pt1 | contig 22603 bp, 18 predicted proteins | sample CryGeymeta201509_FD_183977 | JGI IMG/M metagenome (GOLD analysis project Ga0210026, IMG submission 183977) | Groundwater microbial communities from Crystal Geyser aquifers in Utah, USA - Crystal Geyser metaG 2015-09 (SPAdes) (version 2) | ecosystem: Environmental > Aquatic > Deep subsurface >...
TAATTTGAATAGCTATCTCCAAATAGTAGTACATCTTGTTTTACAAAGGTAAGAAAACTATTATTAACCCTGAAAACGCTTTTTTAATCATTAAATAAGGTATTTGTAAAATGAATCAAATTGAAACACCAGCATTTTTAGTGGATTGGAATAAAACACGCGAAAATGCTGAAATGATGATTCAAAAAGCAAAAAAAGCTTCTGTCCGTCTTCGTCCACATGTGAAAACACATAAAACTATTGAAATAGCGGCTTTTCAAACTCAAGATGAAGGGAATCCAATTACAGTATCTACAATTGCGGAGCTTATATTTTTTTATCAATCAGGCTTTAAAGATTGTACGTATGCAGTTCCGATTACTTATGAAAAATGGAAAAAATTAGCATTAAATGAAGCGTTAAATCTGAGTCCAATAAACTTTTTGACGGATGATTTGCAAACATCAATTCTAATTAATGAAAAAGCTAAAGAATTAAATAAAACAGTTAATCTCTTTCTGAAAATAGATTCAGGTGCTGGTAGAGCAGGTCTACAGCCTAAATCGGCGCGTTTACTCGAATTGGCAACTTATGTAGAACATGCAGCTAATCTAAACTTAATAGGATTATTAACTCATGCTGGGCATTCGTACAATACAAGCGAAGTTGAACAAAAAAGAGAAATTGTAAATCAAGAAATATTAAGCATAGTTGATTCAGCAGAATGGCTCGAATTACAAGGTATTCCTATTAAAGAAAGAAGCATTGGTAGTACCCCAACAATGATTCAAGATGTTAATTTAAAAGGAATTACAGAAATTAGGCCAGGAAATTATATTTGGTTTGATTTATTTCAATTTCATAGAGGAAATTGTGAACTAGATCAAATTGCTTGTTCTGTTTTAACGGCAATAATTGGTGTTTGTCCTGAAAGGAATACAATATTAGTGGACGCCGGTGCTTTAGCCTTATCGAAAGATGCTGGATTTTATCAAGATGGGAAAGTTTTATATGGGCAAATTAAGAATCATCCTGATTGGGAGTTGGTACAACTTTCACAAGAACATGGTATTGTTCATATTGAGAATACTGATTGGACAAAACTTAAAGTAGGTAATTATCTAGAGATTCTACCCAATCATTCGTGTTTAACAGCAGCTTGTTTTGAGTTCTATTTATGTAGTGAGAATGGAAAATATCATCAAAAAATAAAGCCAATAAAGTTTTTTTAAATATAATATGCAAATTGTGTATAAATAGAAGCTACTTTTTTATATTATACTGTTCAAGTTTACAGAGGATAACTGTGGTATTATGTGGAACCGGGTTAATATTTTCAAGTATATTATTGTAAATTGAACAAAAATCTTTTTCATTCTTAGCAAAATCTTTATTATTCTAAGCATGTTTGAGAAAAAACTTCAAGCCATAAACACTTAAATTCAATACTTATGAAACTACAAAACATAACTCTCTTTTTGTTAGCATTGGTTGTAATGGCTGCTTGCGGTGGCGGTACAGCTCCAGCACCACAACCAATTGATAACACTCCATCATGGTTCTTAAATCCTCCAAAAGACACTAAGGAATTACTTTATTCTGTAGGTGTTGGAAAGTCTCGAGATAAATCAACTGCACGTCAGAAAGCAATTGCTGAAGCTGGTAATGATATGGGCCGAAAAATTGAAGTAAAAGTTCAATCTTTAGCTAAAAAATTTACTGAAGAAATCACAGAAGGTGACAAATCTAATTTCACCGAAGTTTGGACAAATGCAATTCGTAACGTTGTAGATCAAAGTATCAAAGGTTTATCACAAGAAAATGGATCTTTATTGTCAGTTGATGCTGGAACTCAATATGAGTTTTATGTTTTAATGACCATTCCTGTTCCTGGTGTAACATCTGCTTTAGATAATACTTTATCACGTGATAAAGAAATGTATGCCAAATGGAAGTCTTCCAATGCATTTAAAGAAATGGATGAAACTATAGCTAATGGTAAAGAATAAGTATTCTTTAAATTTAGTTTTACTGTTAACTCTATTTATAACAGGTTGTTCAGGCTCTAAATCATCTAGAGGATCTGAACAGCCTGTTGCTGTTTTAGACATGCCTATTACAGTTGCGGATCAATCCCAAATGTATCCATCTTGGTTTGTAAATCCACCTGAGTTTGTTCATGGTGTTGGTATTGCTTCTTACAACTCTAGAAAAGAGCAAGAAAGTTTTGATGAAGCATTCTTGTTAGCAATTGAAGATTTAAATAGTAATGCATTTGCTTGTGTAACTATTGAAGACTTTATTAGTGAACGAGAGTATTACAAAGAAGAAGAAGTAGCAATAACAGAGAAATATAATTTCAAGAATGTTGTCAAAATTGATTCAAGTATAAGTGGTGGTTTTGTATTTATGATGGTTTCAGTTGAAAAGCAACCTCTTAAAACAAAGAATATTATTATTGCAAATACTACATTTCGGTTTACTTCTGATAATTCAGTAACTCTAAAGACAGCTGATAAACTTGTGGCAAAAGGTGCAGGAAGCCCAGCACGTATTAACGTTTATCAAGCATGGGCTCTTTCAAAACGTGCATCTTTAAGAGTTTTAGCTGGACTTACTAATATGAATGTACGTTCTTTAGATAAAAAGACAACTGACGACTACAATAAAATAACCTATGTTAGATCTCGTATTTCTTTACGAAATATACGGGTTGTTAAACGATGGATTGAAAATGATGAGTTTTGCACGGTTTTAGAAGTGTCAAACTCAAATCTTTCGAACGTCTGTTCTGAATAAGAATATATAATTTATAGATTTAGGGATAAAATTATGAATAAAAAATTACTTACAATTCTGCTAATTCTTCTACCATTCGGAGTTTTTGCTCAAACGTATGAAGAACAAAGAAAAGCAGATAGTTTAGCTTTTGAGCTTTATAAGCAGCATGCTAAAGAAGGTATTCTCGCATCTAAAAAAGCGTATGAAGACTATAGAAAAAAAGAATTAGAAGCCTACGAAAATTATAAAAAAGAAATGACCGAATTGTGGGGCGACTACAAAGACCGAACAAAAAAAGATTGGGTTGAATACAAGGATAATGGAAGAACTAGAACCGCAGTTGACTTTGAAAAAGGAACTGCTCGAGTTGAAATTATTGTAGACTCAAAAGAAGATGTAGAAAAAGCTAAAGCAGAAATGAAAGAAAAGCTAGTTAAAACATTTGATGATAAAGGGACTGAAAGGGAATTTCCAATGCCTGAACCTAAAGAAAAAGCTAGTGGCCCTGAAGTTTACAATCCTACAGATGTCCCAAATTATGAACCAACTCAACCTGAAAAAGAAGATAAGCCCAAACCTGAAGAAAAAAAGGAAAAAGCTCCTCAACCAGAACCAAAGCCAGCTTTGGAAAAACCAGTTCTAACTAATCAATTACCTGATAACGCAACTACTCCAAAAGAAAAAGAAGCTTTAGCTGAAAAAATCTCAAAGGAGAATGTGAAAACGAAGCAGGTAAAAGGCGCAGATGGCAAAGAAAGAACTGTGGTTTATGTTGATTTTGATTTAGCAAAAAACCATGTAGAACAAAGAGCAAAAGAGTTTCAAGAAGTAGCGCATAAATTTGCAGAGGAATATGATTTAAGTCCAGCCTTGGTCTTTGCAATTATGCATACGGAGTCTCATTTTAATCCACTAGCGAAATCAGCTGCAAATGCATATGGGTTAATGCAAGTTGTTCCGACTAGCGCAGGTAGAGATGCCTATAATCGCCTGTATAAGAAAGACGGCGTTCCAACTCCAGAATATTTATTTAAACCTGATAAAAATGTTCAGATGGGATCAGTCTATTTAAGAATATTGGCATCTGGAAGTTTTAAAAAAGTAACGGATCCTCAAACTCGCGAGTACATGATTATCTGTGCTTATAATACAGGTGCAGGAAATGTTTCTAAAGCATATATCGGAAACTTTAATATTGGTAAAGCTATTCCGAAAATAAATGCAAAAACACCAGAGGAAAATTATGAATTCTTACTTAAAAATTTACCTTACGAAGAAACAAGGGGATATTTGAAAAAAGTAAGTGACCGTAAAAAGATTTACGAAAGCTGGTATAAAGAGAAATAAAAAATCATAGCTCCCAAAGGTGATCGGAAGCTATGACAGCAAATAAACGGTATGTAAAAAAAGTGTTTTGTTACAAAGATTTAAAACAACTTTAACTAAATTATTGATTTAATTCAGTCTTCTTTTCATTTGTTGGAAATCTTGTCTGTAAGTTTCTCCGCCTCTCAAACGTAATCGTGTTAAAGATTGCTGTAAATAATTAATACGTTGTACTAAAGGTACGCCTGACCATTCCATTTTCCCTTTAGCAGCGGCATATCCATTTCCCGTATTTTTCATGCTTGTTAAATAGCTTATTGACTCTTCAGGTGCATAACCTGCTCTATAAGAATAAACCATTCCCCAATAATCTGCTTCGATTTCATATTTATCTAAACGAGGTTTTGAAATATAATCGAATATTTCATCAGCCCATTCGGAGAGTTCTTCATCTATTTTTGCATAATTGGAAGTGTCTTGAATTGTATCATTCATTTCATCGAAGGCATTTGATGCCGCAATTCTTGGTCTTCGACGTTTATATTCTTGCATACCGTGTTCAAAGGTTAAATGGGCAACTTCATGAGCAAGAAAATGAGCTAATTCAGCTTCAGAATTCATTAGTTTAAGTGCGCCTTTAGAAATAAAAATGTATCCACCTGGAACCGCAAACCCTGCAATTTCATCTGTATTTAGAACTTGAATTTGCACCGGAATTTCATCTCTATGGGAATTTTCGACCATAAAAAGAGCCAAATAGTTTAGATATTCTAAAAGAACTTGATCTTTAACCAAACCTGCTCCAGCAAGAACAGAAGCAATAGCAAAACCTGTTTCATCTAAGGTAGGATCATGTTCAGGAGCATCGTCTAAGTTAAGAGGTAATGCTCTTCTTCTATGAAACCATGTTACATCAGCAATTTTACTCTTTCTGAAGTCAACATACGCTTTCCAATCAATTCTATTTTCAAAATGAGAAGTTAAACCTGTCTCTGTTCGTTGACCTTTTTTAGCTTTATATTTTTTTGCAAATCCTTTTACTGCCGCCGCAACTTCAGCTTTTGATGCTATGAGAGATTTTTGTTCTTCATCAGGATCAATTTCACCAAACGCTTCTTTAATTTTGTTTTTAACAGCAGATTGACTTTTTTTAATTCCTTTTCCTTGTTTCTCGGAAAGAGAAGAAGCAGGAACCCATCCTTTTCGTCCATCAATAGTAATTTCATTCCAAGTACCATCTTCTTTAATCACTTTAACTTGAAGATTAGCATTTAATCTTGAAACAAATTCGAAATACGCACCTGGCCCACTTCTTAAGTCAACGGGGTGCCGTGTAAATTTATTCGTTATAGTTTCAGTTTGAGCTGAAACCTGGGTAACGGTTAGAACCAGTAGCAAAAATAGTAGCAGTTTATTTTTCATAGGTTTATTTAGTTTTGAGTTCAAAAACTCCGTTCCATTCTTGTTGAGGTGGATTTAATTCAAAAGCTTCAATTCGCTTTATGTAAGTGATTGATGGACCGTCGTTAGGTAATAATTCAAGGACTTTTAAAAGTGATTTTTTAGCGTCTCCCCATTTACGTTTGTAATAGAATTGGAGTCCATTAGCATAAAAGTTTAACGCTGTTTGTAATTCACTTGTTGCCAAATGACCATCATTTTTTGCCATAAGTTCGTAAACTTTAACAGGGGTTGATTTTCCTTTAACAATTAATCTGTCTAATTCTCTGCAAATAAAATCATCTTTTACATACGTATAAGTAAATTCTGATATCATCACATTGGTCCCAAAGTTTTTATTAGCGGGTTCTAAACGAGCGGCTAAATTTACAGAGTCTCCTAGTACAGTGTAGTTAAATCGTTCAGCTGAACCGACGTTTCCAACAACCATAAATCCTGTATTTACTCCATAGCGAGTTGATGTAACAGGTTTTCCTGTAATTTCCCATTTTTCTTGAAGTTGAACCATAAGTTCTTGCATTTCTATAACACAGGCACAAGCATTATAGGCATGTTTAGGGTCTTCAAGTGGGGCGCCCCAAAAAGCCATTATGGCATCACCTATATACTTATCTAATGTTCCTCTGTGTTTGAATACTAAATCGGTCATTTCTGTTAAATATTCATTTAAATAAGGTACTAGTTCTTCAGGTGGCATTCCTTCTGAGATCGTTGTAAAACCTGCTAAATCAGAAAATAGAACGGTTAATTCTTTTTTATCTCCTCCCAATTTTAAAGATTCAGGATTTTCTATTACTTGATTAACTAGTTCTTTCGGCACATAGCGACTAAATGCTTGTTTTAGCCATTTTTTATTATTTTCTTCAGTAACGTAACGTGTTGTAAATGTTATGGTTAGTGAAAGTAGATTTACAATTGTGATTTCAGCCGTTGGTAACCAAATTCTAAATTCACTAAATAAATACAGACCAGCCGCTATAAGTCCAATTACCCAAGCAATTGAAAAAGGAATACTGATTTTTGGTAAGGCATAAAAGATGGAAACACAAATAAGAAATATTCCAATAAGAAGTATGATCCATTTTTGAGACCCAGAAACGGGATGTAAAAAGTCTTGATGTAATAAATTTGCATACACTGTTGCTTGAATTTCTACCCCAGGAAATGGTTCAATACTAGAAAATGGAGTAGCTTTTATGTCGGCAAGCCCTGGAGCTGAAGCTCCGATAAAAATGGTATGCCCTTCAATGTTAAGGCGATCATTAGAGGTTAGTTCTCCTGTACTTTGCCATTTTACAGCTTCTCTTAATAAGGCTACGAATGAATATTGAGGAAATGTACCATCAATTGAACCACCTTTTTTGTACCAGTTTATTAAGTATAAATCACTTTTTTGGTAAGGAACAGAAATAGAATCTAAACCACTAATTTCAAGTTTATTGTTCTTAAATTGAGCTGGAATATTAGTTCTCGGATGATTGGATAATAAAGCAGCTAAGGATAGTGCGGGAATGGCAAGTGAATCATTAAATGAAAGTAATTGTGTGTAGCGAATAACACCATCAAATGAAATTGGAACGGCCGCATTGCCTATAGATTTGCTTGCATCAAAAAGTTCGGGAATGGGAAGTGAGGAGAATAGTTTTTGTTGTGCTGGAAAGGGTTTTTTGTTGATATAGAAAAAACCATCTGGTGGGGAGAGTTCTAATTTTGTTTTTTGCCCTGCAATAGTCACATTATTAGATCTATAAAAAGCATCTGAGAGTTCTAAATCAGATTCTGAGCCAACAATATCTTCTCGGTTAAAATCTGGTTGATCAAACAAAACATCGTAAACAATCTTTTTGGCACCTTTTTCATATAAATAATCGTTTACTAAGCCATAAACTTCTCTTGGCCAAGGATAATATAATCTTAATTCGTTTCCCATAACCCGCATACTTTGTTGGTCAATCATAACCATTGAGATATCTTTGTAAGCATAATCTCTTTGATAGCGGATAAACTGATTATCTAAAAATGTATGCTCAATAGATCGAAACACTCCAGCTTGATCAATTAAGAAACTTAGCCCAGATAGTAAAACAAATAAAATTAAGGTGTATTTAAATCGGTTCATTAAACCCTGATTTATTGCTACTTTAATTTACTCATTAATAGTAAGTATTTCTTGTGCAATAACACAGAAATGAACCAAAAAAATAACAAAAAAAGGCGACTGAAATAGATTCAATCGCCCTTTTCTTTTAGTTTATATCTTATTGAAAATTATGCAATATCAATTAATCTTGATTGATCATTTTTTACTTCTAATTTTGGAATAGTTAGATGTAAAAGACCATTTTCATATTTTGCTTTAATCTCATTTTTGTCAGCTATTTCTGGAAGTGTGAAACTACGTTTGAATGAAGAGTAATTAAATTCACGTCTTTTGAATGAATCAGATTCGGTTGTTGCTTCATCTGATAGTTCAGCAGCTATCGTTAAAAACTCATTATCCAAACTTATTTTGAAATCCTCTTTTTTTAATCCTGGTGCTGCTAATTCGATGGAATAATCAGTTTCGGATTCTTTAATATTAACAGCTGGAATTTGACGTAATGTAGATGAATTTCCAAAGAAATCATTTACAGGTTTTTCAAAAAGAGTGTCAAGTAATGAACTGAAAGTAGGGTTGTAATCGTTTTTAAATCTTACAAGTGTCATTGTTTTTTCCTTTTAGTGTTATAGTTGCAAGAATCTATTTACAAGACAAATGCCAATCAAAATCTTAAGAAAAAATGACAGTATAAGTAATTGATAATATACAACTTGTCATGTATTGTATGCCATATTTGCAAGCGAACTGAAATTTTGTCAATCAGAGAAATTCTTCCAAAAAAAAAGCACATCCGAAATAAGATGTGCTTTAAATAAAAGAAATGAGATTTAAGCTAAAACTGGTTTTTCAACCAACGTGTCCGATTCTAACTTTCCATCGCGTAGTCGAATAATTCTTCGTGCATGTTCAGCGATTTCTTCTTCGTGAGTTACAACAATTATCGTATTTCCTTGTTGGTATAAGTCTTCGAAAATCCGCATAATTTCTTGACCTGTTTTGCTATCTAAGTTTCCAGTAGGCTCATCTGCTAATATAATACTTGGATTATTAACCAAGGCTCTCGCAATTGCAACTCTTTGTCGTTGCCCACCAGAAAGTTCGTTTGGTTTGTGATGAACTCTGTCTCCAAGACCCACTTTTGTTAAGGATTCTAATGCTTTTTCTTTACGAACGGAAGACTTTAATCCAGCATAAATAAGAGGTAATTCAACATTTGAAAGGATATTAGAACGAGGAAGTAAATTAAATGTTTGAAAAACGAAACCAATCTCTTTGTTTCGAACTTCAGCTAATTGGTCATCAGATAGTTCACTAACACGGTGATTATTCAGGAAATATTCCCCATCGCTAGGTGTGTCTAGGCAGCCGAGAACGTTCATCATGGTAGATTTCCCTGAGCCTGAAGGCCCCATTATGGCAACGTATTCGTTTTTACCAATTTCTAGAGTTACACCATTTAGAGCTCTAACAATGGTATCTCCCATCACATATTCTTTTTTTAAATCCTGAATACGGATTAAAGCATTGTCACTCATGAATTAATTTTTTTGAATTTGTCATTATTAACTTGAACATCATCACCATCACTTAACTCGTTCGAAAGAACTCGATAACTTCCCACAACTACTTCTTCACCTGCTTCTAAGCCTGAAAGAATTTGAATATGAGTGTCATCTGAAATACCTGTTTGAACTTCACGCATTTGAACTTTGCCATCAGCGACTACAAAAACAACTCGCCTTAAATCTTCTTTTGGGATAAGTAAATCAGAGTTTGTAGTAGTTACAGAATCGGTTTTAGTAGCAGTTGAATCAGATTTTGCTGATTTATCTGATCGTTTCTTTTTTAATTTAGAATAGTCTCTAACGGTAACTGCCTGAATTGGAACAGCAACAACCTCAGAAACTGTTTCTGTTTTGATATCAACAGAGCCAGACATTCCGGGTTTAAAATTAGGAACAAATGTTTTGTTTTCACTTTTACTAACAGTCTGAATCAATCTTCCTTTAGAAGCAGCGGTATTGTGAACGGCGATTACTCTTATTTTAACATCATAATCGGTTACTTGTTCAGTAGTTCCATTTCCTGTTAAAGTTGCTGAGTTTGCAATTTCGGTTACAACACCTTGGAAAGAACGTCCAGGGTAAGAATCTACTTTAATAGAAGCGGAATCGCCAAAAGCTACGTTAACAATATCGTTTTCGTTAACTTTAACTTGAACTTCCATTTGTTCAAGTCGAGCAATTCTCATTACTTCAGTACCTGTCATTTGAATAGCACCAACTACACGTTCACCTTTTTCAACATTAAGTTTACTAATAGTTCCGTCAATTGGAGCAAGAATAGTTGTTCTTTGTAATTCTTTTTGTGCTCTATCTAATTGTGCTTCAGCGTTTTGAACGGTGTATTCACTTGCTTTTAAACTTGCTTTATCTGCTTCGTAAGATGCATTGGCAGTTATAAAATCCATCTCAGCAACTAATTTTTTTTCAAATAATTCTTTTTGACGTTCAAAATTAGCTTTGGAACGAATTAAATTAGCTCGTCCTATTTCAAGATTTGCTTTCATTGAAAGAACGTTCGCCCGTAATTGATCTACAGAAGCTTGATAGACATCTGGATTAATTCTTAAAAGGAGATCATTCTTTTTAACCATATCACCCTCTTTAATATATAGCTCAGTAATCTCACCTGAAACATCAGGAGTAATAATTACTTCTATTTCAGGTTGAATTTTTCCTGATGCTTGAACAATTGATGTTATGGTTTTTAATTTAGTCTGAGCAGTTTCTACTTCTTTGCCTTTTGGTTTTCCTCCATACCAGCCAAGAGATTTGCCGAGCATGCCTATTGCTAGAAAACCAACAATAATACTAAGAATGATAATTAAGGTTTTTTTATTCGATTTTGGTTTAGCCATTTGGATTTATGAATCAGTTTAAGGTAAAGTCAGGATTAATCTTACCAACATAATAGTTGATAAGTTGCTCTTGAAAGATGAGTCGGAATTGAGATTGAGCACGATTTGAAGAGGCTTCAACAAATTGAGCATTAGCCTGTGCTAACTCAATTAAGGTACTTGCTCCAATATTGTATCGTTCTTGTTGAGTTTCTAATGATTTTTTAGCGAAAGTAAGTGTTTTTTCAGCAGCTTCTAGTTGTTTTGCAAAACTTAAATAATCATTGTAAGCTTGTCTTACTTCTTGAATAACAGCGAGTTTTTGATTGTCTAAATCTAGAACAGAATTTTTGTAACTAATTTTACTTCTAACAACTGAATTTCTGACGCTAAATTGATTATAAATAGGAATTTGAATATTTAAACTAAAACTTAAATTTCTGTTACGATCAAAAAACTGATCGCCAAATGCAACTTTTTGAGTACCTATAACAGTATTATTTGCATCAAAAATAGGTTCAATAAATCTGTCGTTATAATTTGTATTAAGACCGGCACTAAGACTTATTGTTGGGTAATGTTGACCAATGGAAGATTTGTAATTAAGTCTATTCGATTCAATTAAAGCTACTTGAGCTTTTAGATCACTACGATTGTTAATTGCTTTTGATAATAAATCGTTAAAATCAAGTTGTTTAATTGATGAAACTGAACTTATTTGAGGTATTTCAAATTGATAATCTTTTGTTGGGTCAATTTGGAGAATGCGTATTAATCTTAATTTGTCATTATTTAATGTATTCTCTCTTTGTAAAATGGTTAATTCGTTATTCGAAACAATACTTTCTTGATTATATAAGTCAGCAACAGGTCTAGATCCTACTTCAACTTGTGCTTTTATCAAGTTTAACTGTGCATTTGAACTTAATAAATTTTCTTTGGAAATGGACAATAATTGATTGTCTAAAAGAATAGCTAAGTATTGTGAAGCAACATTAAAGATTAAATCTTCTTTAGCTCTTTTTAATCTCTCTTGTTGGCTTACTTTGTTACTATTTGCATTTCTTAATGTGTTAATATTTCTAAAACCGTCAAATAAGGTAAAAGAAGCATTAATGCCTCCGGAAGAAGAAGTGGTTATTTGATCAATAATTGTTCCTGTAACATTATTAAACTGTCTACCTTGAGTTTGTCCAAATCTTAAATTCCCATTTAAATCAGGGGTAAATAAGTTCATTTTCGATGCAAATACATTAGCTTCGGAAACTTCAAGATTGTTTTCAGCTTGTTGGATTTGGAAATTATTTTTTAGAGCAATTTCCATTGCTTTTTGAAGGGAAATGGTCTCGGTAGTTGTTTGAGCTTTTGATGAATTGATTAAGGAACTTAATCCAATAAAAAATGATACAATAAGAAGTTTTTTCAACATATTCGTTCTCTATAGGTTTAACTGAGAGGTGCGCCTTAGACGGCAAAATAGCCCATAGGTTACAGTGAAAATCACACTTATGTCATAAAGAGTTGTAAACTATTAATAAAGTATTTAGAATTTGAAGGATGGATCCCTTATTTCTTTTCTGTTATTTCAGCAATTTTCTTATTTATCTGATTCATAGCTTGTTTCTTTAGTTCAGCTATCACTAAATCTTTTGCGACTTTACCAATTTTAGAATTAGTTCGGTAGGCAAAAAGAAAGCCAGCTAATAGGCTTAAACCAACAGATTGCAATGGATATTGTTTTACCCAAGTTTCAACTGATAAGGCTTCTACAGCTTTAGATTTTAAGTCTTGAATACGAACATCAATATCAGATTCTAAGTTAGAAACTTCTGTTTTTAAATGATTTTTTTTGTCTTCCAATTTGCTCATGCTCTAGTTTTTTTTGGAGGTAATTGATGTTGGACTGTTTCCGCTTATTTTGATTCTGCTCCTAATTTATCTGAAAGTTCGATAAAATTATTTTCAATTGATTGCTTTATACCATTTTTCTTCATTTCTGGATTTATAGCTACTAATAAAATTCCAATCACTAAAAATGTTGCTGAAATAGCTAAGAAACCATAGGTTGTGTTTCCAAAAAGTTCACCTAACCAAAGAGCTAGTGCAATTAAACCAAAAAAAACCCCAATGATTAGAATTACAGCTCCAATTATTTTTGGAACAAGCTTAGCAACTGAAGTAGAAAGAGAATCGCCAACTTCGAGAATGGCTAATTGAAGTTTTCGCTCCAATATTAACTTAAAATCTGATGGAATGCGTTTTGAGGATTCCAAAAGTTGTAACATAAACTCATTCATTTTTCAGAACTTCCCGTTTCATCTGAATCAGAAAGGAGTTTTCCAATTATGAAGCCTAATGCAAGGCCCGCTATTAAACTAGGAATTGGGTGCTTTCGGATTGTACGTTTAACTGTACCCACGTAAATTGATGCTTTATTGTTGATATCAGTTTGCTCAACAATTTCAGCAAAACGGTTTTTTAGGTCAGTAAAGTTAGCTTGAAGTTGTTCTTGAATTGGGGGCATAATCTTTTCCTTGTTTCCAATAAAATATAAAACTATTGCCACTGGTAAAACTGATTATCACGTTAAATGAGATTTAGTTTTGAACCAAAAAGAATCTAAATTCTTAAAAACGTATTAAACGGAAATGGTTCTAAAATTTTTAGATTAAATTGTTTGTTATCTTGATGACACTCTCAAAGCGCAATGAAAAGAAAAATAAGATTCGGTGAAAAGCTGTGGTTTACATTGAGATGGAACTAAGTGTTTCTCTGAATCAATTCTTGTAGCAATTACTCACTTGAATCTGCAAAATTCTATCACTTTATTGGCCAATAGCAAGTTCAAGATAATATGGATTTTGCCATAAGGATATAATGAGGGCGTCATTTTTACCCATTATGAGTGAGTTTCGAGATTTTTTAAGATGTATAAAAAAAGATGAGATAATTTTAGAAATCTGTTTCCCAATTAATTAAAATTTAAAAAAAATAATAAAAACAGCTATTTAACAGGTTATAAATCCAATTCTAGATTTTAGTTCTTGATAAATTATCATTTTTAGAACACTGATTTGTTTAATTCAATCTAATTTCTTGTAAAAGCATTTGGAATGGAACTATTAAGTGAAAATTCGTTCTTCTCTAATCAGAGTTGAAATAATCGAATACGAAAAACCTCGACTTATTAAAAAACGAATGAGTTTTTGTTGTTTTTTTTGGATGTCAGTTTCCCTAGTAAGAGAGTTCAACTTTTTTTGAATGAGCTCTTTAATTAATTCTTTTTCTAACTGAGGTTTATTCTCTTTAAGTTCTTGAGTGATTTTTTGAATGATAGAAGAGGGTAAGCCTTTTTTGATTAATTCATTTTGAATTCGAAGAAATCCCCATTTTTTGTATTTCTGACGACTTTGTGCAAAAGTTCGTGCGAATTCTTCTTCATTAATTAAATTTAGAGATTCAATTTTTTCAAGTGCAGATTGAATCCATTCTTGCGGAAACCCTTTAAGAATACACTTTTGCTTTAGTTCGAAAAAGCTGTGTGAGCGTAATTCAAGCCGAGATAACATCCAATGAAATACAAATCGTTTTTGTTCGCAAATCCAAATGGTTTCCCAAAGTTGTTTTGTTAAAGAATCTCCTTTTTTTAAGGGAGTTTCAGTAAGAATATGCTGGTCAAAACCTATTACAAAAGTGTTATTTACAAAAAGAGAGCATCTGTTTTTTTGCTTTTGCTGTATTTGAATTGAAGAAATGGTTGCGGGAAGACTTACAGGGCAGTCAGGTATAATAGAATAGTCTTTTCGTTGTGAATGCAGGTTTTGAGTCATATTTATTTAAAGATGAAAGCTATTTAGTTTAAAAATTGAGTTTGTGAGCCCAATCTAGAAAGTCGATTTTTCGGTTTCATCCTTCTAAATCCTGCGAATTCACTGAATTTGTTGTTGAAAAACAAATTCTGGTTTAGCTCAGTTTAAGTAACTAAAAAAACAATAATTATGAAAGTAATCTAGAATATGGATCCCAGAAAATCCTCAAAAAAAAGCAGGGATTCATTTGTTGAATCGTGATTATTTAGAGTAATATCGCACTCAAGTTTGTACAAAGTTCGTATGAATTTTTGAGTTTAGTTTTAAACTTGTTTTCACACAATATTTGCTAAATATTCTTTGAGATAAAACGATTCGCAAGAATAAATGAAAAAGGCACCGACTTTAGCAACAAAATTTGTTGAGCTTGCCGGTGCCAAATAAAGTTAAAATTTGAATTAGTCTTCTTTTGAAGATGTATCAGGATCATCCATTACAATTGGAATTCCTGCTAAGCCAGCTTTAACTTGGTCTTCAATGTTTTTACACAAAACAGCATCTTCTCTAAGGAATTGCATAGCAGCATCGGCTCCTTGTCCGATTGGTTCGCCAGCATAACGGAACCAACTACCTCGTTTTTGGATGATATCCATAGAAACGGCTAAATCTAGTATTTCACCTAAACGTGATATGCCTTTTCCGTAAAGAATATCAAATTCAACTTGTTTGAATGGAGGTGCAACTTTGTTTTTAACTATTTTAACTTTTGTTCTGTTACCAATTACTTCATCACCTTTTTTGATGGCTCCGATTCTTCTAATGTCAACACGAACGGAAGCATAAAATTTAAGCGCTCGCCCACCAGTTGTAGTTTCTGGGTTTCCAAACATTACGCCAATTTTGTCACGAACCTGATTAATAAATATTACAGAAGTTCTTGTTTTACTTACAATACCGGTAAGCTTTCTTAAAGCCTGAGACATTAATCGAGCTTGAAGCCCCATGTGTGAGTCTCCCATGTCGCCTTCAAGTTCAGCGCGTGGAACTAATGCTGCTACAGAGTCAATTACGACTACGTCTAAAGCTGCAGAACGAATTAAGGTTTCTGCAATTTCTAAGGCTTGCTCACCGCTATCAGGTTGAGAGACTAATAATTCATCGATTTTGATGCCAAGATTTCGTGCGTATTTTGGATCAAACGCATGTTCAGCATCAATAAAGGCTGCATATCCGCCTGCTTTTTGAGCTTCTGCAATAACGTGTAAGGCTAAGGTTGTTTTACCTGAAGACTCTGGGCCGAATATTTCAACGATTCTTCCTCTTGGCATTCCGCCAACTCCTAGTGCAAAATCCACTGAAAGTGAACCTGATGAAATGACATCAACATCTACAATAACACCGTCGCCTAGACGCATTATTGTGCCTTTTCCATGTGTTTTTTCTAATTGATCTACTGCAAGTTGAAGTGCTTTATTACGTTCTTCTTTGCGATCTTCTGCTTTTATTTCTTTAGCCATGTTGGTTTTTAAACTCCGTAAAATTATATGTGTGAAATATATGTGAATCGATTTATAAAACAAAATTAAGTTTAAAGAGTGTCGATTCGTGTCATGTTATAATTCAGAGACGCTTGAAATTGAAAATTCTTCCCAAATATTTATTTAAAATTATTATTAGTGAAATTGATAGTCGAGTAAGTTTTTGATATATATAGGTTTGTCTGGTGGAAATTTTTTTTGAAAAGCTTAGAGTTTGCTTTAACTATTATTCTGAACGTTGATTCTATTTTTGAATTGGTATCTGTTGTAAATACTCCTTCTATATTAGAGTTATGAATTAGTTTTGCCAATTAGTTTGAGTCTGAAGAATTTAAATTTGCCAATTAGCTTGAGTCTGAAGACTCTAAATTTGCCAATTAGCACGAGTCTGAAGACTCGCGCTAGGATTTTAGGATTAAATTGTTTGGAAATGGGAAAGTAAATCGGGCAGAGATTTTTTTTCTTCTGAGCTGTCTGTCATATTTCTTAAGGTGAACAAACCGGATTCGAGTTCTTCTTCTGCGATGAATAATGCCCATTTTGATTTTTTTCTGTCGGCATCTTTCATTTGTGCTTTCATGGATTTTCCGGATAGATCCATCGTGCAACTTATTCCTAGATTTCTGAAAGAGGAGAGATTTTTCATTGCCCAGTTTTGAGCTTCTTCACCTCTACAAATTAAATAAAGATCTAATGGATCTGGCTCGGCTAGGGAAATTCCTAGTTCTTCACAAACGATGAGTAAACGTTCCATTCCTGCTGCAAATCCAACAGCTGGAGTTTGTTTTCCACCTAATTCTTCAATTAATAAATCATAACGTCCACCTGCGCCTAATGCATCTTGACTTCCTAAATCTGGTGAAGTTAATTCAAATGCTGTTTTTGTGTAATAATCTAAACCGCGAACAAGTCTTGGGTCAACAATAAAGGTGATGCCTAGATTGGTTAAATGAGACTTAACGGCTTCAAAATGAGTTGAACAGTCTTCATTCAAATAATCGGTAATTAAAGGAACATTTTTTACAATTTCTTGATCTTGAACTTCTTTGGAGTCCAAGATTCTCATTGGGTTTTTATCAAAACGGGTTTGAGAAACTTCGCTTAATTGATCATAAAATGGACGTAAATACTCTTGGAGAACAGTTTTGTAATTCGCTCTTGATTCTGGATCGCCGACAGAGTTTATTTTTAAAACCATGTTTTTAACACCAATTCGGCGGTAAACCTCCATCATAAACGCAATGATTTCAGCATCTGCTAAAGGTGAAGCGGAACCGATTAATTCGGCTCCAAATTGGTGAAATTGGCGTTGACGGCCTTTTTGTGGTCGCTCAGCTCTGAACATTGGTCCGATGTAAAATAGATTTTGAGTTCCGCCACGCTGTTGTAAACTGTGTTCTATGTAAGCGCGTGAAACAGGCGCGGTTCCTTCAGGGCGAAGTACATAATTGTCTTCACCCCGTGAAAAGGCGAACATTTCTTTTGATACGATATCGGTTAAGGCTCCAATTCCACGAGCAATTAATTCTGTTTGCTCCATAATGGGTGTACGAACTTCTTCAAAATGAAACGAGCGGGCGACTTCACGAATTAATTTTTCTAAATATTGCCATTTTGCTACTTCATCGGGAAGAATATCGACCATTCCGTGATGGGTCGTAAATTTATTTTGAGCCATAATTTGTTTGAAAGTTCAACAGTTTTGAGAACTCGGAAGATACAAAATTGAGGATTAAGAGATGAGTAACAATCTAAGCTGAATTATTTTTGATATTAATAACTTTTAAACTTTTCGGTATCAAAATTTTGATACATTGCGATGAATAAGTATAGGTTAATGCAGACTGATTTCATTTACATAAAGACGGAAGCCGACTTGGTTGGCTATTTAAATCACTTAGAGTATCACGGTATTTCAAAAATTGCGCTTGATTTAGAAGGAGATCAAGGGTCGATTAACTATGAATATGCCATATCGATATTTCAGGTTTTTGACGGAATGAAACCGGCAATTATCGATGTATTGATGATGGATAAGGTAGATGTGTTAAAAGATTTTTTGGAATCTGAGAAAATTACCAAAGTAATGTTCTCTTGCTCAAATGATCAATTTATGGCTCAAAACGTGTTGGATTGCACTATTCGTGGAATTCGAGATATTGCTGTAGCTCAAAAGTTGTTATCCATTCCCATCAATATTGCAGAATACATTGGAATTGATAAGAAAGAAAAAGATCATAATCAGAGAGCGAACTGGATTCGCAGACCTATTTCCGACGATTTATTGGAATATGCGATTAATGATGTTCTAGATTTGATGAAAATAGAAGATCAATTATGCGAGGAATTGGAAGCCAAGAATTTTATGCAGGGTTATTTAAATGGATGTGCCGATTTGTCGAAGCAAGACTACAGGGCTAATCCCTTGCATTTATATTCGAGAAGAATTGGCAGTTACAAGTACATGAAACCGGATAAAAAAGAGTTGTTAAGAACAATTTGGATCGTCAGGGAATTGATTGGCAAAGAGTTAAATAAACCTGTGGGTCATTTATTTTCAAAAAAAGTGATGCCATTTTGGGTTAGAAAGCGCATAAATGTGCCTGAAGAAATTCAATATTTAGTGAATAAAAAATTACCTCCTGAAAAGCGTTTATCCTTGAATGATATTATGGATTTATGGGATAAGGCTGATGAAATAGCGCAAGGTTTACCTTAAAAATGTTTGGGTTTTAGAAGAAATCTTGATGAATAATTTAATGTTCCTAAAAGAAGAACTCAATCTAAGTAGTTATTATTTCACCAAACTCACTTTTGCTACTTGGCGAGAAACTTGCCCACTTCCCAATTCAGTTCCAATAGCTTCGATAAAATAGGTTCCTGATGGTAAACCTGAAAAATCATACATAAATGAATGAGTTCCAGCGGAATAACGAAGATTTTTGTGCTCTAAAGATTGAATTCTGCGCCCAAGAACATCATAAACCGAAAACGAAATGGAAGATGAATTTGCAAGGGAAAATGTTAGAGTTGTGCTTGGGTTGAATGGGTTGGGGTAGGATTGAATTAACTTAAATTGGTTTGTATCGAAATCGTTATTTGTATGTTCTAGACCTACCCAATAATTGTATAAAGCAATTATAACTACATCATTCCACGCTTGTAATGGTCTCATATAATCTGAGCGCTGATTAAATAATCCTGGAAAGTCAAATTCATTTTGATTCCCCAGATAATTATTAGTAGTAAGCGGAGCTATTAAATAATCATGATTCTCGTTATTTCTCGAAGTTATCATTGAATATAAAATTACAGTATCTGTTGGATTTGCCATTATTTCTACTTCGTAATATTGATTTAAGGGGAAATTAATGTCTTGAGATTGAAAATAGTGATAACTAAACGAGGAGTTGATACTTCGTTGAAAAAGCGAATCATTAATTTTGTTTAAACTATGTTCACCATGTTTTTTGATGAAGTCAAAGAAATGATTTGGGTTTATAACTAGTGTTGTAATGACAGGATGGTATAAAAAATCTTCAAATCGTAAATTATCTAAATCACTTGATTGCTTTGTAATAATAAAACTATGTGTTGATTGTTGAATTTTGATTGACGGAAATGAAATTTCTGAATCCGTATAAAAATTTGTGGAATAGGAGTGCCAATCTTTATCCTCAGTTTTTATATCAAGTGTAAGTAATGAATAATATGTTTTTGGTTTGGTATTAAACGTGATTTGATAGTTTGTAAATGCATCATTAAACGAAACCGAAGAAATCGAAATTGAATCATAGGGCGCCATTATTGCAAAGGAAAAGGGCAAGCCGGAAGCATGAATGGAATCTTGACTCAATGACTGTGCAAATTCTAAATAGAGTGTAGTTTCTGTAAAATCATTATTGAATGAAACACTGTCTTTTGTTACGATTTGTGAATAACTAGCTATTGTTGAGAATATGAATAAGATACTTAGCCAAATTGATTTCATAGTATTTCAGATTAGTAGCTGTTTAAGTATTGTTTCAAATAAAAGATAATACTATCTTTTATTAATCGCAATTTTTGTGATACAGAATAAATAAAAAAAGGAAGAAAATATTTATGAAAAGATATATATATATATATTATTGTTTTTATTTAATTTAAACAATAAATTACATGCTCAAACAGATGATTTTTGTGGTACCCAAGATACTGTTAGCTATTTATACAAAACACCATCGGCAACAGGTTATTATGGGTTTAGAAAAGCTAGCGTTGATACGTTACGAATGCTAATGGTTTTCGTTAGACCAAAGAATGATTCTAAGAATTTAATGGATTGGCCGGCAGGTCAAGACCCTACAAACTATCATAACTTTTTATCTTTTAATCCTGATAGTATTGATGTGAGTGACCCCAATAATTTTTCATCCTATTTTAAAGTTAATTCGAATTCTAAATTTATTGTTTATGGAGATGTAATGAGTATTGAATTAAGCGATGAAATAAATGCATACGGGACAAGTTGGGGTACACAGTATAAAAACTCAATTCTAGAAGTAACAGATTCCATTTTCTATCGATATGGATTAAGTATTAGTAACTACGATAATTGGACTTATTCAGCTTCATCGAATAATCATTTAAAATTGAATGATAATTCAATTGATTTTGTTTTATTCGTTTATAAGGATTTATATGGTTCTCCTGCTGGTTTTGTCGATCCCTATGGTATATATGCATTTACTAATACTTCAAATGGTTTTACAATAAATTATCTATCAAGCGCATATGTAAGAGTTTATAAAGATTTTCCACTTGCATTTTCAGTAATTAATCTCGGTGTTCATGAATTAGGGCATTATTTATTGAGTGGTCAACATTCTTATAATGAAGGAGGTAAAAGTTACAATTATCATTCTATATATAGTGGCGCTGGATTGCATACTCAAACCAATGCCTTTGAAAAAAATCACTTGGGATGGATAGATGTTCCTACAATTGAATCTAATCAAGAAGTAACTCTTTCAGATTTCACAACAACAGGCGATGCCGTTCGAATTTTTACAGGTTTAAGTGGAACAGATTCCACATTTACGTTTCTAGAGTATCATAAAATGAACTCTGTTTTTGATCGTCATTCCTTAAATACAAACGATCAGGGTTTAATCATTTATAATGGAAGAAATGAACTAAAAAACAATATAAACAACTTTCGTTTAGAACCTGCATCTGGAAGGTGGAATTGGTATAATCATGGTTTTATTACTCAACATAATGATGCAAGAAAAACACAACCCATTTTAGAAAAAACAACTGAAGATCCAGCATCGGGTAGAAGTGTAAGAGATTTCCATATCATAAATGGTTCAAATTACGATTTATTATACATTGCGGGAATGCAGGAACTGCCCATTTTTAATACTTATCAAGGTATTCCTTATGCTTATGATCCGGACATTTTTTGGGGTAAAATGAGTAATTCGGCTTTTAACTTAAATGGCAATGGCTACTATTCCTCAATCACAAACCCATCTCCGATAGATTTTAGTGGTAATCCCAATCCTATTTCAGTCCGTTTAATTGAAGAAACATCTTCTACATTAAAATTTGAAGTAGAGTTCAATCCAAACCCGTATTCAATAACTAAGAACACGACATTTGGGGGTGAAGTTTTTCTAGAACAAAATTTAATTATAAAAAGTGGCGCAACAGTTACATTTAATAAAGGAACTACGGTTTATTTAGGTGAAAATGTCCAGATAATAGCAAAACCAGGGTCGAAAATTAATGTGAATGGTATAGTAGATGAAGTAGTAACTTTTAAACGCTTAGACCCTACAAAACAATGGAAAGGAATATGGTTACAAGGAAATAATAATACTATATATAATGCGGTATTCGATGGTGGGAAACATCAACTCATGGTTCAAAGCTCAGGGAATTATATTGGGGGGTGTTTGTTCAAAAATGGGTGGCGTGGAATAGATTCTTATGCAAATCAATCGACTCCTGGGTATAAATCGTATGCCTATGTGTCTAACTGTCGTTTTGAGAATTTTTCATCTGCTGCAATAGTTACTTATAACACAGAAATAGAATTAAACTTTATTACTGCTACTCAATCTAATAACGGTGTTTATGGGTATTATGGAGATATTTACGCAATCAATCAAAGTATTATCGAATCCAATTCTTATGGGATTAATCTATACTATGGATCATCCATGAATTTTGATTACAGCGTTCTAAATATCATCAGGAACAATAGTATTGGAATTCAAACGAATGGTAGTGTTTTTGCATATATAAGTGGTTATGATGCTATGTGGAGTAATAGTATTTATAATAATTCAACCAAAAACGCAAGAGCGTACTCGAGTTCGACCATTAAAGCAGAACATACCTGGTGGAATTCGTTAAATCCGGTAACAACAGTAAGTGGGAATGTGGATTTTACTCCTTTTTTAAGCAGCCAACCTGTTTATTCTAACAGCGGTTCATCCTTAGAACTCAATAGAGGCGCAAAACCAGAAGTATTAGTATCCAATCAAATTAAGTTAGATAATCATAAAAAGAAGATTCTTCAAAAGGATAGTCAATCACTTTATTCTGTACAAGAAATTATGCGTTTAGCTAGAGTTTCTAGGAAAGATGATGCTGCTGTGACAACCGAAGCAACACAATTTTTGAATTGGCTTTCAACTCAATCTAAACTAAGTTA
>Ga0210026_1001504_pt1 | contig 22541 bp, 19 predicted proteins | sample CryGeymeta201509_FD_183977 | JGI IMG/M metagenome (GOLD analysis project Ga0210026, IMG submission 183977) | Groundwater microbial communities from Crystal Geyser aquifers in Utah, USA - Crystal Geyser metaG 2015-09 (SPAdes) (version 2) | ecosystem: Environmental > Aquatic > Deep subsurface >...
CATGTATTCTCTTTGTTCTCTCATGAATTCTTGTCGCTCAGCCAGGTCCCTCTTGTGCTGTTCAAGAATTTCTTGCTGACGAGGCCGTTCACGCCTATCCCTGTCGTACACTTTCTGAAGCGGCTCCAGAACTTTCAGCCGCAACTTATGAAACCCCTCATCCTGAAAATGCTTGCCGTTGCCTTCTGGTGAGTTCCAGTACCATCTTTCATCATCGTCTATTACCTCTGGCTCAATCGTCTCCTCAGGCCCGTACCGTACTATATCCATATTACGGAGTACTGTGACCTTGCTTTCAAGGTTATCCGCCATTCTTCCAAACATGTCATCTATTTCCTGCAAAAGACTGCCCATCTTTGCTACAAGATCCATGATGCTGCCGACTATATTCCCGTTCGATTCCACAAATTTATCCTCTTCAAAAAAGGCCTCAAGCTCTGTATAACGCTCACGCAACTTCTGCATGGCTTCGTTCGCCTCTTTTGAATGTTTGTTTTTATCGGGGTGACAGCGTTTGGCCAAGGCTCTAAAGCGTTGATGCAATTCCCCCAGTACTTCGTCTTTTGCCTCCAACTTGTCCGCTTCGTCTGCTTTGTCATCTCCATAAACAGCACGCAAACGGTCTGTTGCTTTTCGGATGAACGTTTCAAATTCTCTGAAATCCTCTTTGAAATCAGCGTCCAAATCCATAATCTCATTCTCAACAGTCGCTTGATGGTTTGAAAGAACTATCGCTCGTTCCGGATTGGTTAAATAATCGTGTGCGGTATTCAATTTTTTCTGAAAGCTTCGGTAGATAGAGGCAAACTTCTCAAGCACCCTCTCCACTATTTTTTTGTCCGCTGTCTTGTCATTTGAACGCGGCGTGTCGGGTGCAGTATTTAGCATGACTATATATTTATCGTTGTAGAAATCGAATGTCTCCAGTGCGACTTCGTTTATACGCGGCAAGTAGCCTTCCAACTTCTCCCTATCCCTCACGCGGAATTCGGTGAGCGCGGCACCCAGTATCTCGTCTATTTGTCTTGTTTGATTCTTTAAGACCGTTTTGAAATCTTTGATGTCTTCGTTAAATTTCTCAATAAACGCTCTGTTATCGCGAAGTTCCCCATCCATTCCTGCTTTTTTAGTGTGTTTTAACATCTCAGGCGCAAGCAGCCGGTCCATTGCTAAACTTAACTCCCCATAACCCATCATATCATTTTCCCCGTTTGTTGAACCCTCTTCGTCTAACATCTCGGCAATACCTCGCCTGAGGGTTGTCATAGTGTGATAAAAAAGCAATTCCCGTTGTGTTTCAATGGGCGTAAACACAGAGTCAAACCATCGAAACAAAAAGAATCGTTTATCCTGGCGTTTAAGTTTCTTTTCAAGCGCGTCGATTGCGATACCGTCAATTTCAGTTTCGCCGTTTGCCGTACGGAGTATTCTGGAGTGCATAGCCGCGTGTTCCCTCGCGTTAAACGTTGCCTGCCAAGCCTCAATACGTTGTTGTAATGTTTCCATTATGATTGTCTCCGTTTATGAAAGTGGCCGCTGCTATAAGACGACTTGTTGCTGCTATGTTCTTCGTTGCTATTTGTCGTGTTGGAATCGTTCGATGCGTTCTCTGATTTGGGAATTTGAGCATATAAGCTTGCTATGATTGCTTGCTGCATTCTAATGCTTTCTTCTTGCGCCTCCACGTTTCTATTCTGCCGCTCAATGGTTTCTTGTTGCGCACTCAAGTCTCTCTTGTACTGCTCAATCACATTCCCTTGTTCGCCCCGTTCTCTTTTCAACTCTCTTATTTCATCGATGCCGTCTCTCAAATTCTCTTCCAAAAATGGAACCCTTCGGGTTTTCAGGTACGTTAAATTTTCGCACTTTCCGCCAACCGCTACTCTGACGATCGTCAGCTTTTTCGCGAGATCAACCTCTCCCAAAACCTCGGATAAAGAATGATCCGGTTCATTATTGATATCGGCATCGCATTGCATCAGGTCAGTAATAATGCTATTGGTAACCTCATGAGCCTGACTGTGATTCTCATCCAGGCGATCATAACGCTCCCCCAGAAGGTCATAACGCTGCCCCAAGTAATCATAACGAAGTTCTAACTGTTTCAGACTCGTCTCTCGACTCATCAGTTCCCTCTCTAATTGCCCCCGTTCTTTTTCAAGCACATCATGGATGGATTGATTCGGGTCAAGCAGTATTTCTTGATAGGACTGTATTCGTCCTTCTATTACATTATTCGCATGTACGCAAAGATCAAAGAAAGTGTTGGCCTTGGGTTTGTCATTGGCAAGCTCTTTTTGCTCCATGGTAATCAAAAGTTTACGGAACGCATCAAATTGCAAGTTTAAATCGAAAATTCCATCAGGATTATTCGTTAAGCAATCATAGAGTCGTTGATATAAGCCTGCCAATTGCGTGAGTCTTTTTATCGGATCGGTTCCTAATGATAGACCTGTGAGACGGGCATTATAATAATCAATACGGCCATCAAGAAACTCTTTCATTTCTGAAAAGACAAACCAGCCTACTACGTTTTTTTCAATTTGCTTTTGTTGTTCTTGATAATCTTCATCGGCAATACTGGTGCTTTGCGCCACATCGCGCTCAATACTTGGAAAATCATAGAATGGACGACTTTTATAAAAAGGCGATTGACCTTTCTCAGGTAAATAATGCTCTTTATGGGCCATAGGCCGATTTCTCAAATAGTCTAAAATGTTCAGCAGGAAGGTTGCGTTACCGGTCTCTGCAGTGAGCTGAGCTGCGTACGCCAAAGGAGAAAGGCCACCGTGTGTTGCTGGCTTTTGAAAAGGATTCGCGCCGACCTGAAGCAACTGTTTTATCGCTGAACTGTTACGAGCGTCCAAGGCTCTGTGCAGCAAAGTCTTTCCTTCCGTGTCTTCAATCGAAGGTGAAATATAACTGTTGACAAATTCTCGACAAAAGGTCTTTTTTTCTTCAGGTTGCATGTTTTCAAGTACAGATCCAAGACTTTCAGAAAGAGCAAGGGTTCGCCGTTCACAATACTCTGATAATTCTATACCCAACTCTTGATAGCGAGTAGTACACTCGGTCTTTTTCTCGGTCAGATGTTCGAAGTTAGCTGACAGAGTTTTCAAAGCGGATTCAAAGAAAGAGGCTTTTTCAGAATCGGGCGTAGTCTTGAGCAACGCCAGCTGTTCCTCGCATATGGTGTCATAAGAGGCGCGAATCGTTTCCAGTAATAATAGGCCTTCTTCTGTTTCGGGATCCAGGTTATCCCGGTCAAAAACAGGCACCCATTTTTCCAAAGCCTGCTCGGTAAATTCTGTTACATTTCTTTGGTCCTGTCTTATGTTATTAATCATAGCGTTGAACTCATCTTTTTTATAAACGTCCTCGAAGGTGCGATTCTTCCTTTCAGCATCCCGCTCTGTTGTTAGAACATCAATGCTTTTCTGTTTTTGCAGAAAGTGGGAATAGATGCTTATTTGATAACTGCACCTGTCCTGTTGAAATTCATATTGAGTGATTTTATCCAGCAAACGCTGTCTTTCCGAATGGAGGTAGTCTTGATAGGTAGAGTAGAATAAAGCGAAAGCGGACGGGGCTGCCGGTTGGCCTTCAGCCATAGCAAGGATTATGTCATTTAAAGAATACCCTGCACTCTCAAAGGATTCATTGATAGAGTGATCAATTGGTACATTCAGCATTGTTGCATCTCCCTTAATTATTTTAATTATTTAACCCTAAAATGTCTCAGTCGATTTTTGGACGAAAATACAGTTTAAACGGGCAGTTTCCCTAGTGGTTCTAAAGCCGATAATACCCCAAAATTAAAAAAGTTTATACCGTTTCTATAACTATGCAAAAGCACATAAAAAAATTTTGGTAATATGACGTAAAGTATAAAAATCTTTTTATGCAAAACGAATGAAACTTTTCTCCATATATGTCAGGACACCCATTATTAAAAAGTATATTATAAGAAATAAATTGCAATCACTATGATTGCGTATTAATATCATTAAGCAATCATTTTGATATCAAATAGAGGGGTAAAAATGATAATATTAATAGGCGGAGAAAAAGGTGGATCGGGTAAAACCACTATCGCCACAAATCTTTCTGCAATGAGAACAAAAGATACTGGGGATCTGTTGCTGATAGATACCGACAAACAACAAACTGCTAGTTATTGGTGTTCATTGAGAGAAGATAACCAGATATTTCCTAGAGTTGCTAGTATCCAAAAGTTTGAAAAAGCCGTGAGGACAGAAACTTTGGCCCTAAAGACCAAATACAAAGATATTACAATTGACGCTGGAGGAAGAGATTCATCAGAACTCAGGAGCGCATTATTAGTAGCTGATAAAGCCATATTTCCTCTCAGACCGTCACAATTTGATTTATGGACACTTGGTAGAATGAACACGCTTGTTGAAACTGCAACAGAATTTAATGAAAAATTAAACGCTTTTATTGTAATAAATCAAGCATCGCCAAATCCAGCAGTGAAGGAAGTGGAGGAAGCTAGAGAATTGATTAATGAGTTTGGTAACCTGAAACTCTTAAAAACACATCTTTGCGAGCGAATTGTTTATAGGAGGGCTGCAATCCAAGGTATGGCTGTAACTGAATATAAACCAGAAGACACTAAAGCTATTGAAGAGATGAAAAATTTATACGAGGAAATTTTTGATGAACAGTAAAACAAAATTTTCAAAGCCGCCTACACCTAATGAGGAAAAGGAAAAAAAATTAGAAGCCTTTATTAATTTATCTGATGAAAAAATTGACAAGAGTCAAATAGAGACTGCAAAACCAAAAAAAGAAAAAGTAAAGCCTGTCTATTTGAGAGCACCAGAAAGTTTGTGGGGTGATATTCATGAGATCATGGCGATAACAGGGCTATCTATGAATGCAATATGTCTAGATTTATTAAGGCCACAGATAAAACGAAAGTTAAAAGAGTTAAGGGAGTATTGATATCATTATGCTATCAAAATGCAATTAAAATAATTGCATTTTGATAGCTTAACGCCCAAAACTTAATTAAGTTTTGGGTTGAATTTTTAATCTGGATGAAAAATGAGAGCCAAAGCTAATGAAACAAAAAAATCTAAATAAGTTGATAACTGAAGCTTTAGCCATTGAGGCTGAAGAAGCAAAGACAGCAGGCGTAATAGGCTACATGGCAAGAGCGTTAGTTCAAGCTACAATACCTCATAAAAAAACAGATGGAAATGAGTTTACTAGAAAAAATGGAGCTTTTGAGCTTTCTATTTTAACGCCATCCAATGTAGGATTGCCTTATGGCAGTATTCCAAGGCTTCTGTTGGCTTGGTTGACCACTGAGTCTGTTATTACAAAAAATAGAACCTTGTGCCTGGGTAACACTTTATCATCTTTTATGAAAGAACTTGGGTTGGTGCCAACAGGAGGTAGGTGGGGCAGTATTACCCGATTAAGAGATCAAAGCAAAAGATTATTCACTTCCTCTATTTCTTGCTCATACCACTCGGATAACAGGGAGTATGAAAGTGGATTTAGAGTAGCAGATAAGCATGATTTGTGGTGGATTCCAAAAGCACCTGAACAATCAACGTTGTTTGAATCGACAGTAACTCTTTCAGAGAGTTTTTTTAATGAGATTATAAATAATCCCGTTCCAATTGACTTAAGGGCTTTAAAAGCCCTTAAGCGATCACCAATGGGATTGGATATTTATTGCTGGCTCACTTATCGTATGAGGGGGTCTAGCCGCAAACCTCAGAAATTTCCGCGCAAGCTTTGGACGATTTCCTGAGTTTTCGTGTCAATAGTCCTAATTTACTCACCATCTCATCAATATTAATTCTTTTCCCATCATCTGAAAAAATAAAATGCCCGTGAAAATTAATATGCTGCCATGCAACGGGGGATATTTTCTTAAGCATGGCTATTCCTTCAGTATGTCCTTCTGCTTCAAATTTTTTGAGCAACTTTGATAAAATGGCAGAGTTGTAGTGAATAATGGCATTGGCAATGAGCCTGCCACACTGGTTGCTGATTTCAACTTCACGATCACTTCTACCGGAAAGATATTTCTTGCCATATGCTGTGGCAATGGCAGCACGCAACTGATGATAAGCCTCTACGCGGTTTTGTGACCGATGCACATTCTGCTGTAGTTTTCGGTCTCGAAAATACTTCAAAGTATAAATGCTGCGGATCAATTTATCGTATTCCATGATGGCTTTACGAGTGCAATTGTCCGTGGAATAGGTACAGAGCTTTTTGACTAGGGTACTTTGTGTGATATTTTTGAGACCCAATGCTGAAATAATGGGTTTGATGTTTTCCCATTCCTCTTCGATGAGCTGACGATTAATTTGGCCCACAGGCTTTATGAGAAAATTACTGTACTTGGATAAATCATCAGTGCAGTAAAGATGTTTTAATTGAGATTGTAAATGGGTAAATCGAGGGAATAAGCTGCCACCAAACCAATCCATAATAGCAAAATTGATTTTGTTCATAAGGTGCGAATCCCCTGTGAGGGCATCAGGCAGGATATTGCTTGTATTATTGTACCAAATATCAAAAGCAAAATAACTTTCATGCTCATGCGCGCCTATCAACTCAACTTGCAGTGGAATATGGCTTGCAAGCAATGTATAAGCTACCACGCCTTTGCCTTTTTTAAAATATTTTTTTGAGTTTTTGGCTTTGATAGTAGGGTTTGCCACTTCATATTTTTGTCCATCCACACCGCCATATAGCACGGCTATGTCAAGAGAGTAGTAGGGAAAAATAGACATATCGGCAATATCATTACTGATGTTGTCATTCCCAGCTTTTAAGGTTTGTAATCGTAAACGAGATTTATAAATATCTAATAAACTGTCATAAGGGATATTAGATAGTTCTGCCATTTTCAGGTTGCCGTTATTGACTGCTTGGGCGATAATGGTCGCTCTTAAGCCCTTTTCATTAATAGGTTGTTTTGCGTACCTTGGTTGTATGTGCGTAAAGGCCGATGAATAGTTGCACTGCTCATTAACAAATTGAAGTACATCACTGATATCACACAGAGGCAATTGTGAGTACAGATTGTGTTGGTATTCAGGCTCTTTTTCGTCATTTGATTTTCTAAGGTGCAATATTTCTTTTTCTTCATCAAATTCTAAGTGGGTTAGTTTGCCTTGGGCTAAGTCAGTATTAAAGGTTTCCCAAGCCATATCTAGTTCAGCGAATTTTTTATCCAGGCGTTCCTTGATGGATTCATTTAAACTGGGTAAGTCTAGAGTTTGACTCTGTGCGCCGTTAGTTTTTGCCTCATTGAGTTCCTCCTGAAGGGAGCGATGTTGAATGCTATCAGACAAATACAGCTCTCCTGATTTTAGTCGTTTTTTTAGCTGACGATACACCCAAAATTCATACCTGTCTCCATGCAGTTTTTTTTCACCCTTATCATTGGTAAAAGTGAAGTAGTGATTCAAGCGGCTTGGCAGTGTTCCTTCAGGAAAATCACTGAAAGGATATTGATTGAGGGGCTTATCACGACTAAAAACATTTTTTAACCATGTAATCGCTGAAAGCCATAGGCTGTCTGCAGTGATGCTTGAAAAATCCAGCGTCATGATGATAGGGCGCAGGTGCGACTTATAACGCGGAAAGATTTCACTAATCGTTAACCATGTAAAATCCATTTTCTTCAGCGAATTATCATCGGTGTTTTCAGCTGTGCCTTGTAGTTGCTCCCTAGGGGCGATGCTATCAAACACTTTTTTGCGTACCTGACCAAATTGAATATCATCCCTCACCTCTTGATCCACAAACACTTGCGCTAATCGGCGCAAAGTAACTCGCTCATTTTGCCAATGATGATGTTGTTGTATCACATGCTCTGCAAAAGCATTCTGACTTTTGGGTTTCAGTTCATTTTCCATTTGCTTTAAGTGATGGAGAAATGCATCCACTGAATTATCGTTAAGCTGACAGTAGCGTTCACGGATATAGCACAAAAGATACAGGTAGGCTTGAGTTGGTCGTATCTTTTTTCGTAACTCATAGATGGTGTAGTAATGAATGAGGCTCCCGTAGTAGGTCATATTCTGTTTTGACAATGCCAGTATAGGCAGTATGTTTTTAGCCAACAGGTATAGGGGTTTTAAAGCCGTGAATTTTTCCCGTTCGGCACTCATCATGCGTGCTTTAAATTCTTTGGGGTCACGTTTTAGTTCAGCTAACTGAGAAAGTGTACCGTCTTCCACTAACAGAGCTTGCAGTGTTGATTTGTCATGATCACTCAGTGAATCATCCATCAGTTTCTCTAGACGATTGAACTCGAGATTGATAGCTTTACTCACTATTCCTTGTAAGGTTGTATATCTTGGGCGAATGATTTTTTTGTTGCGCAGCCATTCCAAAAGTTCCATCACAATAAACTGCGGACTCACATCTTTTCGCAAGGCTTGTTGAGACTGCTCCAGCAATTCGGGTTCAAAGTCTTTTGCCCAAAACTGATAACCAAAGTGCGTAGCAATGGCATGGCACTGTGCATAATAAGGTTGCTTTTTCAAAGCCACCTGACGATAGGTTTTTCCGTCAAAATACTGTTGCAAAATAAAATTCACATCTTCCTGCATTTCTTTCCAGTCGACCTTAAAAAAGAAATGCTTAGCTTTAAAGTAGCCGATTTGCAAAGCGCAGTGAGTTTGATGTAATAAACTGGGTTGATTTCGCATGAGTGCTTCCTCTTCAGGGGTGAAGTTGAAATACTCGAGACGTTGCTCTTCATCAAAGTCAGGGATTTCATATAAAGCAGCTTTTTCTGCAGGAGATAACACAGCTAACTGTTTATTGATTGAATGCACTACGATGATCCAAAATAAAGAAAAAAGCAGTGTATCAAGAAAACTTTCCCTAAATAACCCTTTTATGGGAAAGTCAAAGAAGACAAGCAAAGCTATACAAGGTTTTAATGGCGATATTAAATAAGGTTCAATCCCTGTTTTTGGGAAAGTTGCCTATAATAGAGCTATGAAACCACCCAAAAAAGTTGAAAATAGCACACGCCGAATGCGAGAATACTTAACCCCATCCGAAATTGATGCGTTGATGGAAGCTGCACGGCATACAGGGCGGCATGGTTTGCGTGATGCTACGATGATTCTCATGGCGTATCGCCATGGGCTGCGTGTATCTGAGTTGGTTGCCCTTCGCTGGACACAAGTGGATTTAAAGCAAGGTCTATTGTACGTTACAAGACTCAAGAATGGCAGAGCTTCTCAGCATCCTTTATTTGGTCCCGAGTTACGCGCCCTTCGTCAACTACAGCGAAAGTACCCAGATACGGATTATATTTTTATGTCTGAGCGTTTATCTCCCATAACAACAGCGACTTTTCGGAAAATCATTGCAAGGGCCGGAGCTAAAACAGAAGTTGGAATGCCGATACACCCACATATGTTGAGACATTCCACAGGGTTCAAATTGGCAAATGATGGGTTGGATACTCGAAGCATCCAACATTACCTGGGACATAAAAACATTCAACATACAGTCCGGTACACAGAAATAGCTACAGTCAGGTTTAAAAAGTTTTGGAATGATTAATAATTGAGCGGAAATTTCTGAGGTTTGCGGCTAGTACCCCATAAACGACATATCTTCCTTTCACACTCCATCCGAGAACCCATTGATACCCGCGTTGAAATTGATCAAATAGTATTTGAAAACGATAGGTTTTTTTAAATATTCTTTCAGGCGTATAGCGAAGAAAGATGGGCGTTAGCATCATGGCCACGAAAAACGAAGCCACAATGGAATACACCACACTTCTTGCAAGCGGTGCAAATAAAAAGTTACTGATCCCTTGCAGGAAAAATACGGGAATAAAAACGATGATGGTCGTCACCGTGGCAGCAAACACAGGGACCATCACTTCTGAAGCACCAATTAGACTCGCTAAATATGCCTTAACACCCTGTTGGCGATGCCGCACGATGTTTTCTGTCACCACAATTGAATTATCCACCAAACGACCAATCGCTAAAGCAATCCCTCCTAAGGTCATCACATTTAAACTATCATGACTAAAATATAAGCCTAAAAAAGCAATCAACACAGAAATAGGAATGGCAATAGCAGCCGATAATGACGTTATAAAACTCCCTAAAAAAAGCCAGATAATAAGTGCGGCGAGTATGGCTCCACCCACCGTTTCAAACGAAAGACTGTGGATCGCCGCTCTTACGTATTGTGACTGATCCGCCACGAGATCAATATGAATCCCCTTAGGCAATCGTTTTAATATATCCTGAATGGAATTTCGAATCGCATCAACCACCGCAATCGTATTAGCACCTGGTTGGCGATAAACCGGAATATAGACTTGCCGCTTACCATTAACACGCACAATATTACTTTGAATTTGCGCGGTATCTTCTGTTTTGCCCACGTCAGAAATTAAAACTTCCTTCCCCTTAAATTTAGAACGGATAGGAAATTGATTGACATCTTTAATATTATGGACAATACCATTGGTCACAATCTGATAGTCTTTGTCTCCGATTTTTATATCACCAGCTGGAATTAAGGTATTAAAATCGTTAATGGTATTTAGTACATCCGTTGATGAAAGATTATATTGTTTCAATTTGTTTGGATCCACATACGTTAAAATACGCCGCAGTTTGCCACCATAAACCGCCGGTGCAATCACACCGGATATACCTTGCAAACGATTTCTTAAATCATAATACGCAATGTCATAGAGTTTCGTTTCATCATATTGATCACTGGAAATCGTCAACAACACCAGTGGTACTGTGGCTGTTGGATCAAACGGCATCACCATTGGCGGTATTGTGCCAGGAGGCAGATAATAAAGATCACTCATGGCCAATGAGGTCACTTGGCTTAAAGCCGTATTTAAATCGATATCAGGTCGAAAAAAATCACGAACAACAGAAACACCTAATAGCGATCGCGACTCTTGATGGGAAATACCAATCGCCTGCCCTGTCCATCGTTCAATGCGTGAGGTAATATCTTTATCGACTATGTCAGCCGGCATACCAGGATAAAGTGTTAACACTTGAACGGCTGGCATTTTAAAGGTCGGGAGTAAGTCTTTTGGGATCATGAAATAAGCAATCGCACCCAGTATCGATAAGGCAACCGCCAGCACAATCATTAAATGGGGCGCTTTCAGAGACAGTTGAACTAAGGTGTTTTTGTTATGGCCTGATTCAGGCAGATGGGTCATTCGATAAACCTCCTCTGTTCATCTCAAAAAAATCTTTAATGTCATTTTTTTGAGCGATTGCATCTTGATAACCAATATCAATAAGTGTTTTACAGTAATCTGATTCAAAGAGTAAGAAGCTCAATAAATCTCTGGATTGTTCTTTGGAACCAAAAGCACCCATTAAATAGCGCAATAAAATAGGTAATGTCTTTTCTTTTCCTTGCGTCAATTCTGCTAAATCGACCGAGGGAGTGATGTAAAGCACATGTATAGGCTTCCATTTCGATTCTGTTTGCTTTTCCGATGAAATAAACTGGAGTGAATAATTTATTTTAGTGAGTAATTCAATGTCTCGATCGAGATTGTCTGAAAATATAGCGTTCAACATATTACCCAGCACTTTTGCGAATGAAATATCATCAGAACTAGCGGTAGGAATCGCTGTTTCTTCTGAAGGTTTTTTTCTTGTTCCAATCACAAAAATACGATCCGCACCTAATTTGATTGAAGCTCTTAGCGGCGCTGTTAAACGCGTTCCACCATCACCATAATGCCATGGATCAATTTTTATTGCGGGGAAAAACAGTGGAATTGCCGCAGATGCTAAAATATGTTGGCAATTAATATCGGTTGAGCAAGCGCTATGCCTAGTTCTTTTCCAACATGGCATTGACGTTGTCGATTTAAAAAAAGAAGTATTTTCGGATAAATCATAGCAAGTAGCGGCCACTTCGAAAGCAGAAAGTAACCCTTGTTCAATGTTGGCATTTATTTTTTTAAAATCTGAATGTGTATCAAGCAGAGTCTTCAGTGGTGCGGTATCCAGAAGATAACTACCGCCTTTAGTTTTGTAATGAAACATCATGCTCGACAGGTTTCGGATAACCGAAGCAATTAAGGAAAAATTACTTGTTTTAAAAATGTTGCTACATCTCAATGAGGACCATAAGTCAACTAATTTTGATACTGCAAATTTAAAATCGCTCGCATGCATTGCAAGTAAGGAAGCGTTTATCGCACCGGCACTGACACTACTTAGTATATCAATAGGTACTTTTTTTGACTGCGTGATATCACAGATCGCTTTAAGCACGCCTACTTGGTAAGCACTTCGTGCACCTCCTCCCGATAAATAAATGGCTTTTTTTTTCATCTAACTCACTGTCATGGTTTGTAATCAATTAATTTCTTAGCCTACTTCGAAACCAATTATCCATCCGTATTCAATGAATTTTGGCAATAAGGCAATGATATCCGATGCCAATGCATTTTTTTCACAGACATCACCGAGTTTCATATGATGAGCAATTTCTGTAAGCAATTGCCATTCATCTTCCGTTAAATCTTCAATGTTCACATCCAGATTTTTTCGCCAGATCAGCAAACGTTCAGCACCTTCATCTAAATGAATGAAGGATTCACTTTGATTCATATCTTGATTTGTTTTCCAAATTCGATGGATAGGAAAATTAGACGTTAATAATGTGCTTCCAACAGGCAATTTAAAAATAATATCTGCCTGATGCTCTGTACTGATATTGGCGAGTAAATTAAAGTCCATGGGTCGTTGATTCGTTGCGTAGTAAGCACGATGCCAAGCCCACTCTAAACGGCAAACGTCTGACAAATAAGGTAACGATTGTGCTGGCTTAAAATCAAAAACGAAATCAGCAAAGCGATCACCATAATCAAAAAGATTGGGGGAAGTAGATGGGTTTTTTTCAATATACTGATAAGCCATTCCCGAAAAAAAATCATCGCCGACTAATTTTTCACACACAGGATAGGTTTCTCGTAAGGCATTGGCCAAACATTCTGTAATGCTCTCCTGATAGATCGCCAAGCGCTCTTGTTCTGAAAGTTCCTGGCCTTTTTGAATATTTTTCAAAAAGGCAGAGGCTGTATTCTGCTCTAAGAATGCTTGTAAAAATTCATTTTGTAATGTTCTCAATTGCATCGAACAGATCCCTGCATTTCATTCATGATGGCCTGCGCCTTTTCTGCTTCTGTTTGCAACACAGGAAATTTCGGGATATTCTCATCCCATTCAATCAGCGCGGGGATTTCACCAAAATGCTTTAATGCCACGCGATATAAATCCCACACAGGCTGATGAACTATTTCACCATGATTATCAAATAAAAAACGTCGTTTATCCGAAAACCCAGCGAGGTGAAATTGTTTAACGCGATCACGCGTAATGCTTTGCACATACATTCGAGGATCAAAACCGTGATTTATGGCACTCACATAAATATTGTTAATATCTAATAAAATAAAACAATCCGCTTTTTCAGCTATTGTGTTGATAAATTCCCATTCCGTTATTTCACTTTTTTTATATTCAAAATAACTGGATACATTTTCGATTAAAAAAGGTTTGCCTAAATAATCTTGAACCTGACGAATACGATTCGCCAGATGTTGAATCGCTTCATGGGTATAGGGTAAAGGTAATAAGTCATGCAAATAATGACCATTGACAGAAATCCAACTCAGATGATCAGAAACCCAAGCAGGATTGACTCGATCGACCAATGCCTTAAGTTTGGTAAGATAATCCTGGCTCAAGGGATCAGTAGAGCCTAATGAAAGCCCAACGCCATGCAACACCATAGGGTAATGCTCACGAATGGCATCCAAATAGTGCAACGCTGGCCCTCCCTCCACCATGTAATTATCTGACAGCGCTTCAAACCAAGGTATCGGCGGACGATGCTTTAAGATGTAGTTATAATGGCAAGATCGCAGGCCGACTCCTGTACCTTGAATCGGCCTGCTGCATTGCTTTTTTATAAAGCTCATGAAAGCAATCTTGGCTAAGATTGATTGTCAGAGCTATTTCCACCTGGCGTGGTACTTCCACCTACAATCTTGTTACAAGTACCTTTAGGCACCATCAACCAATCGTTTTTCTCACCATTCACCTTAGATTGGCCTTGGCAACTGTGTCCAGTCCCTTTACCTCCGCAGTCATTCATACCCGCTTTGGCAATACCATAGCATTTTTCCATTTTCATTTTACCTGCTGCCATGGCTTGGCCAGAAGCGACAGTCAAACCCGTACTCACAACAGCGGCTAATGCTAACATTACTAATTTTTTTTGCTTTTCCATTTGTTTCTCCCTAAAATGGATTTTTCTAATCAAAGAAGCGGGTGACATCACCAACTTCCACCAAAAAGTAGCCTACTCCAATCAAAAGAGGCTACCTACTCATTACACAAGCATCCATTGTTTAGTGTAAATGATGCGTATGTAAATGAATTCTAACAGCTATTTGCTCCTAGGACTCGTGTTTCTTGCCGAATTGACAAAGTAATGCCCATATCGCTTTTTGAGCCAATAATCTATCGACAACTTCCCAGGCCCATGAAACATGAGTAAGCCCAACAATAATCCCCAATTGATGTGCTGTGCTAACCCTTGAGCGCCTTCTGGTGTCCACAGATGCGGGTAGGATATGGCAGCAACGGCATTGTAGGCAAAGAAAATCACAATGCTGATCCGACCACCTAATCCTAAAAACAATAAAATGGGTAAGATCAATTCTGCACCTGTACCAATCACTGCTGCAAAGTACGGAGACAACAACGGCACACTAAATTCATGCGTAAACAGCATAATCGTGGTTTCCCAGCTCATGATTTTTAGAATGCCTGCCTTAAAAAAGATATAAGCCACCCACCAGCGCGCTGCCAAATCCCCTATCGGCGTTAAAAAATCTAACAACTTGAGGATGGGGCGTAATACATTAATCATAAATTTCATTGCCATGCTATTTCCCTCTATGATGTTTACCATTCAAATGGACGTCCGAAATACGTCAGTGCCCATAACACAATTAAATAAGCACTGATCAGTGATTGACTACCCGCCAACACACGTACCCAACCAAATCCTTTCAATTGATAATCGCGTTTTTGAAGGTGCAGGATCCAACTGCTGACATTCAATTCGCGCCAACCCATGCTAAATGCACTGATTAAACTAAAATACAATGCAATGCGCACTAAACGAAACTGTTCTCGACATTGTGCTTGCCAGCCTAAAACAGCACGTTTTCTTATTACTTTTTTAAGCTTCTTAGCATCGATAAATTTTTGCGTTTTTTTCATCGCATAAAGTTTATCGCGTGATGACCATGTCACTGCTATTCCAGAGTGTTTCATACGAATGAATAAAGAAAAGTAATAGGGAATCGTGAAAAGAAAAACAAACATTAAAAAAGCAATTAATGCTCGCCCTGGTGCAGCGCCAAAATCTGAAGGTAAATAAAAGAATAGATAACTCAGCGCACTTTCTAAATAACCCCAACCACCTGCCTCCCAAGTTTGCTGCATTTGTTTAATTTTCACCATGGCCGTAATAGAGCGCTCCATCGATCGAATTCCAATATTTTTATAAGCAGATCGTAATTCGATTAAAGCGGCTGTTCCTTCAACTACTGGAAATCGAATCGTACGAAAATTATGGCTTGTCGCTAGAGAAACTAAATTAGGAAGATTATTTAATAGAGGTTGATATAAGGCATTTCTCAAATTTGCCTGTGAAAAATTGGTATCTTTAAGCGCTGCATGGGATAGATTACTGTTGATCAATAACGCTTCTGTAAAATTAGCACCACTTAAGTTGGTGTGAGTCAAGTTAGCTTGAGTTAAATCAGCCCAACTTAAATCGGCATTGATTAAGGTTGCATCACTCAGCTCAGCATCAGTAAGGTTTGCACTCCTTAAATCAGCAGCATTTAAGTTTACACGCGAAAGATTGGCCTGCATAAGCTTCGCGAGACGAAGATTTGCACCTTGTAATTTAGCGCTTTCTAAAGTCGCCGCTTCAAGATCAGCGTTTTGTAAATCTGCCTCATTCATTTTCGACCAACGAAAATAGGTTTTGTATAAATTGGCATGCGATAAATTAATTTTTTGTAAATTCGCTTCACTTAAATCCGCACCAGCTAGATTGGCATAACTCAAATCAACCCCACGTAAGTCAAGCCTATGTAAATTTGCACCACATAAGTTTGCTTTGCCTTTTATTGAAGTGTTAGCACCTTGTTTTAACCACTGTTGATGAGTTTTAAGAATAGGATCGAGCATCATCTGCGTTAGCGTGTTACCTTTGTAAGGACCATCGCAAATGAGTTCTCTTGCATTAGCATGAAGAATTACAAAAAACACCACACTAAATAATATGATCTTAACAACGTGCTTCATTTTATTATTCTGAATCATTGCATCCATTTACTCCGCCCTCTCTCGACCAACTAATAACCTATCAGCACCGGTTTGAGTTTTAGAAAATTGCCAAAGCCGAATCAATGCAGTTAATGCAACAAGCGTTGCAAACAAAAAAGCAAAAAACGTAAAATAATAAGGTACAAAAATCATGACAATAAAAAATAAGAAAGCCTCAGCACGCTCGATTAAACCTGGGCTGTAATGAAAACTTTTACTGGAATGATTAGGTGTAAAAATACCGACAACAAGGAAACTGGTAATGCAGAGCAATATACTACCCAACATGACGATGACAGCGAGACTTCGTTGCGTAGGATCTACCCAATAAAATCCAAAAATAACACTAAATTCAACTAAGCGATCGGTCATAATATCCAGAACTGATCCTAATGGTGTGCTGTTATTTTGATAACGCGCCAAAGCGCCATCCAACGTATCTAGGTAACCGGATAGCAATAAGAGAAATCCAGCGAATATGAGGTGTCCAGTTAACAAACAAGGAATGAACAAAATTCCAAAAATACCTGCAAACAATGTTACTGTGATAGGAGAAATACGATAACCAATCCATCTAACCAATGAGTCAACACAAATTTTTTGGTACGATCGTTTCATTAAAGCTTCTAGCATTGCTTACCTCAATTTCATTAGCCAGCGCACTAAGTTGCGCATCATATTAGAAAATAATAATGGTGTATAAAATTCACCTGCACCACGTTTACCGATCTCGCTTAATGTTGGATAAGGTGCAATAACATCCGTAAAACTGCGCAAAGTTTTTTTCTCTCGAACTGCAATGACCCATGGCAAAATGAGTTCCCCTGCATGTGCTCCGATAATAGTTACGCCCAAAATACGTGCTTTTTTATCGGTTAGTATTTTAATTTTGCCCTGTGTTTGTGCTTCTGCTTGTGCACGATCGTTTTCAATGAAGGGGGATTCAGTAATGCTAATTTTGATGCCAAGTTTTTCTGCTTCTTCTGTTAATAAACCCACGTGCGCAAGTTCTGGTTCGGTATAGGTTACCCAGGGTACGGCTTTGTAATTAACTTTGGCTGGGATCCGAAAAAGTATATTTTTAATGACAATACCCGCATGGTAGGAAGCCACATGCGTAAACTGAAAACCACCAGCCACATCGCCGATGGCAAAAACCTTACGGTTGCTGGTACGCAACCGTTTATCAACTTCAATACCTTTGGGCGAATAGTAAATTCCTGCTTTTTCCAAATCCAAACCTTGAACATTGGCTCGCCTTCCGGTTGCCACTAACACATGTGAGCCTGTGAACGTTAATGTTTTATTCTCGTGTTCACATGTCACAACTATTTCATCATTTTCTTTATTTACAGCATTGATTTTAATCCCTTCATATAGAGCAACACCGGTTTCTTGTAATTGCTTTTTAACTATCGCCACGCAATCCGGCTCATCTTTTGGCAAGATTTTAAAGGCTTCAAGCAAAGTCACTTGGCTACCTAGCATCGCAAACGCTTGAGCGAGTTCAACCCCTATCGGCCCGCCACCAATCACAATCAAATGTTTCGGTTGCTCGGTTAAATCAAATACGGTTTCATTGGTAAGATAAGGGACATTCTCAAGTCCACTAATCGGCGGCATAAAAGGCATTGATCCTGTTGCAACCACAAAGCGCTTTGCACGGGTTTGAATATCACCTGCCTGCACTGTTTTGGGATCAATAAATTGACCTGATGCTTGGATCACTTGAACACCAAGATTTTCAAAACGTTCAACAGAATCGTGCACAGCTATGGTGTGAATTATATTATGTACGTGTTGCATGACTGCTTTGAAATTGGTTCGAATGGTATTTGTCTCAATACCAAAATGCTCACTGTGACGTGCCTGCCACTGCGCTTTCGCCGCAGCCAGCAAGGATTTGGATGGTACACAACCCGCATTCAAGCAATCGCCACCCATTTTATGCCCTTCAATGAGTACCACTTTCGCACCCAGTTGAGCACATCCCGCAGCAACACTTAATCCCCCTGCTCCACCACCGATAATAGCCACATCGCAATTAATGACTTTGCTCATGAGATTTCCCTTTAAACCATTTATACAGAATGGATAACGATGTAAGGGCCGCCAATCCTAATAACGGCCATAAAATTTGCGGTTCAAAAATAAGTCCTAAATTAGGTGTTTTTCCGATATCGAAAAGATGGCCTAACCCATTCCCCAGCATGACATAAACTAATGAGCCAGGCACAATTCCAAGTAAAGTTGCACTGATAAATGTCTTTGTCTTCACCCGTAATAAAGCAGGAACAATGTTAACGATCCAAAAAGGAAAGATTGGGATCAATCGCAGTATGAATAAATATTGAAAAGCGTTTTTGTTAAAACCATCTTGCATTTTTACAATCCAAGGTGATGCCTTACGCCTAAACCAATCATTTAATGCCAAGCGGACCGCCAAGAATAAAAATGTCGCTCCCAATGTTGCACTGATGACGACATATAAGGTTCCCCACCCAACCCCAAATAAAAATCCACCGGCTAAGGTTAAAAAGACAGCTCCTGGAATGGAAATAGCGACAGCCAATACGTAAATCAGCATATAAACAATACTGATTGCAACAAAATGGGTTTTTGTCCATGCCAATAAGGTAGTGCGATGTGCTTTTAAGGCAGCAAAACTCACATAGCGATCAAGTCGTAAAACAAAAAATAGAACCAGCATTAAAATGAGCAGGATTAAAGGGATCCATCGATGAATTTGCTTTTTATTCAAGACGGCTCCTTTTTTGTTTTAAACTTTCCAAGTAACGAATGATTTCATTGACTTGATTTTTCAACATTGATAAAGGTGCTGAAGCGCGGCTTAATGTCATAAGGCCGAAAACATGGCTCACTAAAAAATCAGCAACTGATCGAGCAACAACAGATTCAGCAAGCATTTTATTGTTTTTGCTGTTTGTTACGGCTGCCTGAAATAATTTGTGTAATTGATTACGAAAATCATTAATAATGGACGACACAATTTTTGTATGGGAAGGCAAATCAGACGCTGTCGCAACAAAGAAACAACCACACGATAAACGTCTGCTTTGCTTGAGCCGTATGAATTGATAAAAAAAATCTTGAATGGAAGAGACATCCGCATCCGATTTTCGAAGTGGTTTTAAAAGTGTCTCCGTAACGTTCTGTTGATAACGTTTAAGCATTTCAACGAAGAGCGTTTCTTTGCCGCCAAAGTATTTATAAATTGCAGTACGGTTCAGACCCGTTACATTCACTAAATCTTGAATCGATGCATTAAAGAATCCTTTTGACCAGAAAAGGTTCATAACATTATTAAGTACCTCTTCGTTGAGGTAACTTTTCATGACTTTTGGCATCCCTATCCCTATTAAAGAATAATCGTTCTTAATTTAAGAATAAACGTTTTTTACGAAAAATCAACCTGTTAAAATGATTAATCGCCTGATATTCCATACAAGGTCAAAAAATTTATTGATTTGACATTAGACCATGGTCTATGGTCTATAATCAGAAACAGGTAATCTAATAACGAATAGGAGTCTTTATAATGGTTAAAAAAATGAAAGCATCCAAAGACAGTTGTGAGCAATGCATTTGCGAGGAGTGCTGTGCTCAGATTCCGTCATCGGCCGCTGTAACGGCAGAAGGTGTAGATTATGTGCATCATTTCTGTGGGCAGCCCTGCTATGAAAAATGGCAAGCTAAACATAAAAAAGCGGGAGAGAATCATGATAAACAGTAAAAAATTAGAACAGATCGACCCAGCATTTGGCCTAATGAGCGCGTTTTCGTCGGGTAACAGGATCGCATTACTGCGACCCCGTCCCCTAAGAACAGTGCTTGCAACTTTCACCGCACACTGCTCAAGCCTTAATAAGACCGCTGTTTCCAGCAATCCGGCAACCACCGTTAATCATTAGCTGATGATATTTCCCACCAGGGTGACCATTGATCTTGAACGGGCCAGAATAACCGCTTACGTTTACGACGTTCAAGTCGTTGCGTAATGTATTCTTGATGAACTGGATCGTATGGTGTTGCGTCTCCACGAAATTTTATATGTCGCCTAATTGGAATTTTTGCAATCTCGATTAAGTCAAGGTGAGCGTATTGCCCATCTCGATCTTTGATCTTGCTAGAAAATACCCAATTGCGATGACCTTTCGAGCGGAAATATCTCTGGCGAACCCATTTCACACTTTTATTTCGGTGTCGGCGCTTAGCCCACCTCCACAGTGCTTTGAAGATTTGCATGCTGACATAGCCGAAGGTTTTCTTGGCACAGATAGCTCTATGATAATTCGCCCATCCGCGTATTTTAGGATTAAGTTGGCGAATTAAATTTTCAGTTCTAGCCGTAGCGTTTGATTTAATGGTTTCCCGGATATCATCCAGAAAAGCCTTGATGTTAGCTTTAGCAGGTTTACTTAAAAACTTGCCGTTGTACTTTCGTATGGTAACACCAAGAAAATCAAACCCTTCATCGATGTGTGTGATTTTAGTCTTCTCTTGTGAGAGTTCTAAACCCCGTTCATCTAAGAAGGCTTTAGCCGTTGGAATAACTTTATTTTCCAACACTTCTTGAGTTGCACCAGTTATGATAAAGTCATCTGCATAACTGCAAACGTTGACTTTATCAATTCGTTTTGAAATAGCAGCTTTCACTGTATCTTCCAAACCGCTGAGTGTAATCGTTAAAAGTGCGGGGGAAATTATTCCGCCTTGAGGTGTTCCACAGTGAGTAGAATACCTCTGTCCCTTCTCTATGTAGCCCGCGTCCAACCACTTCTTTAACATAGTCTTATCCATGGGAACATTGTTTAGTAACCATGTGTGGGAAATGCTATCAAAGCAAGATTTAATATCGCCTTCTAAAATAAATTTAGGAGAGTGTGGCTTAGCTAATGCTAAAAAGCATTGGCCTATAGCATCTGCCGTTGAACGCAGCGGTCGAAAACCATAAGCATTCTTGTCTGCCTTCATCTCAGCAATGGGTTCCAATGCTAACAAGTAAAGTGCTTGTTGGGCACGGCACCACATCGTTGGGATGCTCAGCGGGCGATATTTTCCTGGTTGCTTTTTCGGAATATAAATCCGTCGCAACGGTTGAGTTTGGTAACCTCGTCGTTTTAAGGACGAGGCTGCTTCCATCTTCTGATTGGAGGTACGCCAGAGGATATTATCAACCCCTGGTGTTTTCGCTCCGCGATTATCGGTTACTCGTTTCACTGCGAGCAATTTCGCATTGAACGAGTGAGTCAGGAGCCATTGCAAAGAGTTCACTTTACTATGTTTCCCTTCTCGGTATGCCTTTGCAATACGCATTTGCAGTCGCCGTACTTGAGCCTCCACGGTTTTCCAACTAATGGTGTCCCATGGGTGACTCTTCGTTGAAGCAGCACCAGTCGAGGGCCGCACCGATTTTAGCGGTGTTTCCCAAGCTGTCATTTGCATCGCTTCATACACGATGATTCTCCAAATTATCTTGCAATAAAGACCAGTTGGACGTCAGCGCATTTTCATGCCAGATGATGTTTCAATCTGTATCTACGCCATTACAGCACAGCATTCGCTTTTTCCAACCTCCCAATCCCGCACATCCATAGGCATCCCTTACGGTTTGCTGTCCTGACAAAGCAGGAGATGTACGGGGTTACCACGTTTCGTACAACCAACATAATGAATGGGTTAGGCTCTCCAATTTCACCGGTGGCACTACGTTTGCGATGTGTTACGGGCCAATCACATCCAGACCACGCACCTTTTGGTTGAAGCTTGTCAGCATCTTTAGCTTCTTGTAAATCACGGTGTTTATAAGGAGTTCACTTAGGTTAACCATACCATTCTTCCCTAGCGCCTCGCCGCCTTGACGCTGGCAGTTTCGGTTGCGCTTCACAGCACGTCCTACGGATTATCCGCGGCTACATTGTCCTCAGAGCTTCACACCATGTCGTTACCAACATCGCATGTCTGAGTAGGGAACCGCTGGCAAAACAGCGGGTTTCATCGTAGAATAACTCTACTTGAAACATTTCGTTGTACGACCTCGTGTCGCACGGCCCAGTGTTACGGAAG
>Ga0210026_1001512_pt1 | contig 22464 bp, 22 predicted proteins | sample CryGeymeta201509_FD_183977 | JGI IMG/M metagenome (GOLD analysis project Ga0210026, IMG submission 183977) | Groundwater microbial communities from Crystal Geyser aquifers in Utah, USA - Crystal Geyser metaG 2015-09 (SPAdes) (version 2) | ecosystem: Environmental > Aquatic > Deep subsurface >...
ACCTACCCAATGTATTTAATTCTCGATTTCCTCAGTCAGTTTGTGGCGTAGCTGCAATCGCCCACCTTGTCCTTTCTGATCGGCGGGGCACTGGTCGCCGCCTTGGGCAGTACACTCAGTATCCCCGGACCGATTTATCAGTTCGTGGTTTTCATCCTGCTGATGAAGATCGGCATGGAGGGAGGGTTCGAGATCCGCCACGCCCGGCTCGACCAGATGCTGTTGCCGGCTTTTTTTGCCGTGATTATCGGTCTGGTCATCGTCTATGCCGGGCATCTGGTGTTTGCCCGTTTGCCAGGTATCACCGCCGCTGACGGGACAGCGACAGCCGGCCTCTTCGGAGCGGTGAGTGCATCGACCCTGGCTGCAGCCATTGTGATGCTACAGGAACAAGGCATCACCTTTGAAGCCTGGGCACCCGCGCTCTAGCCTTTTATGGATTTTCCGGCGCTGATCCTGGCCGTGGTGCTGGCGCATCTGGATCGTCAGCAAAAGCAGGGCAATGGTTCGCCGCAGCGGATGAGTGCCCGGACCATCGTGCAGGACAGCCTGCGCAGCTCAGCGCTCTCGGCAATGTTGCTGGGCATCGCACTCGGGCTGCTGGCGCGGCCCGAAGCAGTCCTGGCCGGGTTTTATGAACCGCTCTTCCGCGGCATGCTCTCGATCCTGATACTGGTGCTCGGCATGGAGGCCTGGTCCCGTATCCGGGAGCTCATCAGCGTGGCGCACTGGTTTGCGGTCTATGCTTTTGTCGGGCCGATTCTGCATGGGCTGTTCGCCTTCGGTCTCGGCTATCTGGCCCACCTGTGGGTCGGTTTCAGCCCCGGGGGCGTCGTCCTGCTCGCAGTCATTGCCGCTTCAAATTCTGATATCTCCGGTCCCCCGACGATTCGCGGCGGGATCCCCTGGGCCAATCCCTCCGCCTACATCGGCGCCTCCACCAGTGTGGGCACACCGGTTGCCATCGCGGTCTGTATTCCCTTGTTTATTGCACTTTCTAAAATCGTGTTTTCTGTTTAATCACAAAGTCCTTAAGTGCCATGTTTCATTCTGCCCACCGCCGGGCCGCTATCATGCCCATCCGGCGCTACCCCATCCGATTTTGGAACAGCTGATTCGCTCGCATACATGAGCCGGCATGGTTCCCTGTATCAATTGAACGAGTAGCCAGTTTATTTAATTACAAGCTAAATTTTTGTTACTTTTCGGTTGAAATCCTGCTGTAAGTTTTTTTTTTAGTGATCATGCCTAACGTGCTAGCTAAATTATTTGGAGCGTTGTCACGGACTTCGCCAGCAGCGGATTCGGACTCGAGTGCTTCGTCAATGGCTACCGGAATTTCGGAGGTTTGGCTCTACCCCGATTCGGAGCAGCTCTCCCAGCAATCTTCATTAGCGGCCAGAAGAATTGATCAGCCGGTATTTCGCATTGGTCGGCGGGCCTCTGATTCGGTGGCGTATCCGGACAGTAATCCGCCGGATTTGTTGATTTACGAGGAAGCTCCCTACACCTTGTCACGACTACAATGTCAAATTGAGATCGACCGGGGTAAAGTGGTGCTGCGGGATATGGGCAGTCGTTTGGGGACACGACTGGGCCAGAAGCGACTCAGGAGTAATTTCCGGGAGTCCAGTTCCCTGGTGGTGCCCAAGGGGAGCCACAGCCTGGTTCTCGGAACGCGCGACGGGCCTTTTCGTTTTCGGCTGGTGGTGACATGAATGCTTTCGCTGCCGAAACAGTGCAGGCGAGCTAATCCGCTTGACTCGTGCTTTGGCTTTGGCCGAAACTAAACTTAGTTTTAAACCCAGGATGGAGAAACAGGATTATGGCCGGAGTTGGTAAATTATTGAAGCAGGCGCAGAAGATGCAAAAGCAAATGGAGGCGATCCAGCAGGAGCTGGCCGAAACGGTGTTGGAGGTCTCCAGTGGCGGCGGAGCCATCACCATCAAGATCACCGGGCAGGGCGAGATGCAGTCGATCAAGATCGACCCGGAGTTTCTCCAAGAGGATGCCGAATTTGTGGAGGAGACGCTGCTGGCTGCGGTGCAGGAAGCCTCTGCCAAGGCCAAGGAAACCAGCGAAACAGCAATGTCGGCGGTGTCCGCCGGTATGGGTGGTTTTCCCGGCCTGATGTAACTTGCCGTGACCCCTGCTTACGAGAAGCTGTTGCAGCAGCTCAAAGCTTTGCCGGGGCTGGGCTACCGCTCGGCAGAGCGCATTGCGATGCATTTACTGGTGGAGCAGCGTGAGGCCTTGCCCGATTTGATTGACTCCTTGAATGCCGCTAAAACTGTGGTGGGGCGCTGCGGGATTTGTGGCAATATTGCAGAAGGTGAACGGTGCGCAATTTGTATGGACGAACGCCGCGACAGGAGCCGGATCTGTGTGGTGGAGCACGTGCCCGATTTAATTGCGATCGAACGCTCGTCGGCCTGGCAGGGCGGCTACCATGTTCTGCATGGCAAGCTCTCGCCAATTCATGGAGTGGGGCCCGGGCAGCTCAATTTGACCGCGCTGCTGCGGCGGATTGAGGCCGGGGAACTCTCGGAGTTTGTGCTGGCGCTCTCCAATGATATTGAGGGGCAGGCCACCTGCCACTACATTCAGGAGGAGCTGGTGGGCAGCCACCCGATTGAGGTGACTCGGATCGGCTTCGGCCTGCCCAGTGGCGGTGGGGTGACTTTTGCCGATGCGGTGACCCTGCGCAGTGCTTTGGAGTCGCGGCGGGCGTATCATTGATGCGCCGGAAGTTCTCAGGGCACTGCCTGAATCATGCGCGACTTCTGATGGATCTCCCCGCAGATACAATTTCCCAAAATATTCAGCCAGCGCGCTCTATTGGGTAGTTGACTCGATCTTAAAAAGTTAGCTAGATCGTACTCGCTTTGTTAAATTTTACCCAACGCAAAGAATGACTGAAAACAACATTTCGACTGAGAACTCTGCCCCACCGCTTGATCCATCGGCGGTCAAGCAAATCCAACTCTCCAACGGTCATCGCGCACCGGCAGCGGCCTACGGCACCTTTCACTCGGATTGGGCGCAGGATCTGATGTATGCCGCCACGCTGGAGGCAATCCGCGTCGGCTGGCGGCATCTGGATACGGCCCGCGCCTACGAGAACGAGGACATCGTCGGTGCGGCGATTAAAGAAGCCATCAAGCGTGGCTACATCGGCTCGACCGACGAGCTCTACATCACCGGCAAGCTTTGGAACGGTCACATGAGTCCCAAAGACGTGGCACCCGCGTTGGAAAGCACGCTCAAGGATCTCGGCATTGACCAGATCGACTGCTACCTCAACCACTGGCCCTGGCCCAACGTCCACCCGCCGGGTTGCTCGGGCGACCAGAAAAATCCGGATGCGGTGCCCTACATCCACGAGGATTTCATGGCAACCTGGGGCGAGTTGCTGAAGCTGAAACAGGCCGGCAAGATCGTGGACCTCGGCGTCTCGAACCACACGCAGGCGACGCTGGAGCTGCTGTTGCGCGACACTTCGGGGGAGGAGCGTCCGGTGGTCAACCAGATGGAGTTGCACCCGCTCTTTCAACAGACGGAGTTGCGCCAGTATTTTGAAGCTCACGGGATCACGACCATGGGTTACATGGCACTCGGCTCGCCCCACCGCCCGGGCCGCGATAAATTCAAGGAGCACCGCAGTGACCTAGACGATCCGGTCATCGTTGCCATCGCCAGGGAGCAGGGGATTTCCCCCGGCGAGGTCTGCCTGGCCTGGGCGGCGCAGCGTGAGAATGCCAGCGGTGGCTTCGTCGCCATGTCCACCAATCCCGGTCGCATTCACAGTAACCTCAAGTGCGCGGTCGAAGATTACCTGACGCCGGAGCAGGTGCTGCGGATCAGCGGCGACGGCAGTGCGGAGAATCCTGGTATCGATGCCAACAACCGCCTCATTTGGGGGCAGGTGTTCCTCTGGGACGAAGGCGACAGCGACTGGCGCGTGCTGTGGAATGACAGTCAGGTCTTTGAAACCCGCGAGAACTACCAGCGCTTCAAAAAGTCCTGGCAGGCACACCACCAGGTGCAGCTCGAAACCACTTACCGGGGAGCCTCCAAATGAAAGAAGTCGGTTTTTTAAATGGTCAGGTGGATGCCGCCCTCACCCGGCAGGGCCACATGGATTTGCTGATGGTGGTCGATGCCGGCTTCCCGGTGCCGGACCACGTCGAACTGATTGACATCGCGCTCAAGGCGGACACGCCGAGTGTGCCGGAGGTGCTGGCGGAGCTGTGCAAGGTGCACTCGGTGGAGAAGCTGGTGCTGGCGGAGGAGACCCGTCGCCACAACCCCGGATATTTTGAAAAGGTCACGACCCGTTTCTGGGAAGATGCCGAGCTCGAAGTCATCCCGCACACCGAGCTGAAGCTGCGCAGTCATGAGGTCAAGACCATCATCCGCACCGGCGATTTCACCGCCTGGGCCAACATCATGCTGGTCTCCGGCGCCGGAGACCGCTGGAAGCTGGAAGTGCCGCCGGAAGGATGAGCGTAAGCAGGAGCAGAGAAGTTTATTTCCCGTGGCGTGTGCGCTTGTCGCGCGCTACGCGCTGTTCAGGCGCGGCATCTCGCACGGAGCGTCGCCTCGACGGCGACGGGCCTTCGCGAGCGAAGACACCACATTAGGCGGACCTTTAAAAGCTATTTGAATCGCCACTGCCTGCTTAACTTTTATTAACCCCTAGAAAAATACCCTGAACTATGAGTATCTCACCCATCGATACCATTATCGTTGCCGTTTACCTGGTCGGCATCATTGCACTCGGCATCTTTGCCGGGTTTAAGAAAAACATTTCCTCGGAGGATCATTTCCTGGGGGGCCGCACTCTGCGCTGGCCGATCATCGGTGCCGGGCTGTTTTGTGCCAACATCTCCTCGATCCACCTGGTGGGCCTGGCCTCTTCCGGTTATCAGCACGGCATGGTGATCGGTAATTTCGAGTGGATGGCTTCCTTCTGTCTGATTCTGCTGGGGATGGTCTTTGCGCCATTTTACTTTCGCAGTAAAATCACCACACTGCCTGAATATGTGGAGAAGCGATACAGCGCGGGTGCGCGGACCTTCCTGGCAGCCATTTTCATTATGTCTGCGCTGCTGGTGCATATCGGTATCAGCATGTATGCGGGGGCCAAGGTGCTGGAGGCTTTTTTTGGCATCAACTTCGTCATCTCCATCATTGGTATTTCTTTCGCCACCGCGATCTACACCATTCTGGGTGGGCTGAAGGGAGTCATGATTACCGATACGGTGCAGGCCGTGCTGCTGCTGGTGGGGGCGGCGCTGTTGACTTACTTCGGCTTGCAGGCGCTGGGCGAGATCGGTATCACCAATTGGGCTGAACTCAAGGAGGCGACCAAGCCGGATCAGCTCAGTATGATCCAGTCAATCAGCGATCCCGAGGCGACCGGCAGGCTCGGCTTGCGCGAGTTTTCCTGGTATTCGATTCTTTTCGGCTATCCCGTGCTGGGCATCTGGTATTGGTGCACCGACCAGACCATTGTGCAAAAGATCCTCTCGGCCAAGACCGAGAAGGATGGGCGTGACGGCGCGATTTTTGCCGGCTTTCTCAAGATTTTGCCGGTCTTTCTGATGGTGCTGCCCGGCGTGATCGGCTATGTGCTGTTCAAGGAAAAAATCGGCGACGACAATGACTCGACGCTGATGGTGATGATGACTGAGTTGCTGCCGGTCGGGGTGCGTGGCCTGATGGCCGCCGGCCTGTTGGCGGCTCTGATGAGCACGATTGCCGCAGCCCTCAACTCGGTAGCCACCTTGACCGCCGAGGATATTTTCAAGCGCCTGCGCCCCGATGCTCCGGACCACCAACTGGTCAAGGTCGGTCGCATTACCGCCGCCGTGGTGATCGTGGTGGCCATGCTCTGGTCCACCCAGGGCGCAAAGTTCGGTAGCATCTTCGAGGCGATCAACAAGATCCCGATGGCCTTTGCGCCTGGCATCACCACGATTTTTCTCTTCGGCGTGTTCTGGAAGCGAGGCAACCGGCAGGGCGCGATGGCTGCACTCTGCTTCAACGTGCTGATCGGGATTATTTACCTCTGCATCGATATTCCGCTGGTCGGCACCACCCAGTGGATCAATCAGGAGTTGGGCATCCCCTTCATGCAAGTGGGTTGGTATCTCTTCCTGATGTCGAGCGTGATTTACGTAACGGTCAGCCTGCTCACGCCTGCACCCACACCGGAGAAGACGGAGGGACTCTGCTGGAACCGTCCTTTCGACGCACTGCGAGGCCCACTTCAGGGGACCATCACCGATCCCCGCGTCATGGCCGGCATTCTGCTGTTGATCATGGTCATGCTTTATTCGTTTCTCCATTAATCGCTTTTTCGTAATCCTGCTTCGCCTGCAATAGTGGCGTCTTGAGGTGCCCTGGGAAATTGGACCGATGCATCCCGCTGCGTAGGCAGTTTGCTTCAGCCGACTGCCGGGAAGTGCAAAGGATTTTGATGATCGCTAGCAGGGGCACAGGGCTAAAGTGCTGTGACTACGTAAAAACACTCCAGCCAGCCCTTCGCGTCCGGGACTGCGAAGATCCGGTCAAAGCGGGTGTGGTTTTCGACAAACGCGTGACCACTCTGACCGGCTCAGACAAGTTGTATGCCGTGAGTTTAGCGCATAAAAACTTGCCTATAATTCCTTGTTCTGAATATTCAGTCTTTTAAAAACTATTATGAAAGCACATATCACCCGCCGCCGTTTTCTCTCTTATGCCGGAAGCTCTGCCCTTGGGGCCGCATTACTGCCGATGGTCTCCTGCAAAGCCATGGCCGGATCTACGGAACCGCGTTTTACGATGGGTTTGTCGCAGTATTCACTGCGGGACTTGTTCAAGTCCGGCAGCCTGGATCCGCTGGATTACCCGCAGTTTGCCGTGGACAACTTTGGGATCCATGCCGTCGATTTCTGGGAGGGCGGCTTGCCGGAGGCGGAGTTGGATAACCTGGCTTACTTTGAACAACTCCGCAACCGGACCACGGACGCCGGGTGTGATCCCTTCCTGCTGATGACCGGAGCCATCAACGGGGCCGCCAAGAATCTCGACGGCAACAAGAAGATCGTGCAGGCGATCAAACGCACACAAGCTCTCGGTGCCCGTTACCTGCGCATATTCATGTGGGTGCCGGATAAGGGCGAGGAGGCCGCCGTCGTCGAGGGTGCGGTGGGGGCTTTGAAACCACTCTCCGATGTTGCTGCGGCGCACGGGGTGACACTGGTTATTGAACCGGGTGCCTCAACCCGAAGCCAGCAGGGTGCCTTCCTGGCCAGGGTCTGCGGCGCACTTAAGCATCCGAACTGCCGGTTGATGCCGGACTTCGGCAAGCTGCGCGGCGACATCTACGCCGGCACGGCAGCCATGGTGCCCTACGCCTCGGTCATTTCCTGCAAAATGCTCAGTTTCGATGCGGCAGGCAACCAACCGGATTTAGATTATCCACGCCTGATGCAAACGATTGTGGGTTCCGATTTCAAAGGCATCCTCGCCATCGAATGGGAGGGTAAAACACTCGAGCCCATTCCCGGAGTATTGGCATCGAAGCGGCTGATCGAGCGATCGCTTGCCGCGGCTGGAGCCGGTGCCAACTCTTAATCCGGCACTAACAGGACTGGAGCTTACAGCTCGACCCGGCTGCCGCCATTGCGGGCGGATTCGTAGATGGCCTGAATCAGGGCAACACTTTTACGGGCCTCGCTGGCACTGGTGCTGGGCTCACGGCCTGCGGTGATCGCGTGGACCACTTCCTCGAAGTTACGCTGATGCTGATAAAAGTTAATGGCCTTGGGGTCGTTGGCACCGAGTCCGGCGGCTGCGCCTTGCATCAGTTTGGAGTGCACTTCCTCATCCTCGGGGGCCTCGTGCATGAAGTCCCAGAGTTCAAAGGCTTCGTCAGCCAGAAAGACGGAGCCTTCCGTCCCGGCCAGTTGTACGCGGGCGGGGTGCCCGTCTTTAGACCAGGTGCAGGTGCTGCCCTCGATGACGCCACGGGCGCCGTTTTTAAATTCCAGAATCGCCACGGCGATGTCTTCGACCTCGATGTCGGTATGGGCCAGACAGGCGGTGTTGGCCTGCACCGACTTGACCGGACCTGCCAGGTAAAGCAGGGCGTCGATAGTGTGGATCGACTGGTTCATCAACGCGCCACCGCCGTCGAGCGCCCAGGTGCCGCGCCAGTCGGCAGAGTCGTAGTAGGCCTGGTCACGATACCATTTCACATAGGCTGAAGCGGAGGTGAGTTTGCCGAAGCGCCCGTCATCCGCCGCCTTCTTAAAAGCATCCATCCCAGGATGGAAGCGGCGGTTGAGCACCGCAGCGAGGGTCACGCCATTGGCTTCGGCGGCAGCGACCATCTGATCGATGCGCGCGGTGGTGATCTCCAGCGGTTTTTCGATGATGACGTGTTTGCCCGCCTCGATGGCAGCCATAGCCGGGTCCAGGTGAGCTCCGGAGGGGGTCCCGATGGTGACGACCTGCAGCTCCGGGTCGGCGAGAAAGGCCTGCATGTCGCCGAAGCCTTTGGCATTGTATTCGCCCGCCAGTTTTTCGGCAGCTTCCAGTCGTAAATCAAAAACCGAGTGCAGTTCACCGCCCGTCATGGCGGTAATGGCTTTTGCGTGAAAATGGCCGATCATGCCGGCTCCGATAATTCCAAATTTCATAGTCTTTAATATTCTACGGTCTCAAACTTCTAAGGTCAGCGCGACCGGTTTTTTGGCCAAGCCGCGGGTGCTTATCACCACCACGATGAAGAGGGCAAACAGCGCGATGCCGAGCATGCCGAGGCGGGACCACAGCGACCACAGGCTGCCGATCGCAGCGAAGGTGCAGGAGCCCGCCATGAGCACGTTCCATACGATACGGCGGCCGCCGGTGGGCATATCTTTACCCAGAATGGTTTTGTTGTTCATCATCAGTGCGAAGACCACATAAGCGATGGGTAGCAGCACCATGGCAAAGACGGAGGTGGGAACGGCGAGCCACATCTGAGCGCCACCCTTCCAGAAGAAGGGGCCGAGCACACCGACGCAGACCATCAGCGAGCCGATGCGCTGGGTCCAGCCGCGCGGCGCGCGGTTGCGCAGTTCGCAGTAGCACAGGCCATTGATCAGCATCAGCATGGTGGCGGCGTTGAGCGCCATGCCGAGCACGCCGAAGCCGAAGACGTAGTTGGCGACTTTGGCACCGACCAGCGGCTCCAGTGTTTGGGCCAGATTAAAGGCATCCCGCTTGACCAGCATGGCAGCCATGGTGCGGTCGGCCACCGGCAAGGCAGCGGCACCCGCTTTGATTTCCTCCGGGCTGAGCGCGACAAAGGCCTCGGCGCCGATCTCGTTGTGCAGCCGCTCGGCCAGCAGCCCATGATAGGGGCCCACCAGATTGACGGCGGGTTCGACCAGCTCGCCCTGGGCATTGACTTCACCCAGAAAGCCGGGTGCCGGCTGGGCGTGAAATTGCGAAGCGGCCGAAATCACTACGCAACCTGTAGCGAGCATGAAGGGGATAAAGAGACCGGTGGAGAGGTCAAAAATTGCAAGCCCGCGGAAGTCACGGTCCCAGCCCTTGCGCAGCATGGAGTAGGGGAGCAGGAAGGTCATGTTGATCCCCACCGCAGTCGCAGCGGCACCGATCATAACATCACGCTGCTGGCCCACGATCATGTTCGACCAGAACTCGCGGCTGGTTTCGCTCAGGCTGGCCAGGTAGGGTGCGAAGGTCTCGGCAGGCGCAAAGAGCGTGTCGAAGCGGGGAATGAGGCCTGAGCCAATGGCACTCCACTTGATTTGCCCCGCCACCGAGAGTTGAATGACCACACCGAAAAAGCAGATCACGATGCCGCCGACCATCAGCTTCATCACGATTTCGAAGAACTTGGTGCCGCGTCCACCCGAGATGTAGATCATCACATTGGTAATGACGAGTGCGAGGACGATCAGCGCGGCGATCAGCATGCCGGTAAACTCGCTCAGGCCCGATGCAGGCCCGAGCACACCCGGCAGCAGGTTCTGCCGCAGCGCCGCCACCGCCAGTGCAAATTGGGGGAGTGACCAGACCAGGTTGGCCATCATCGAGGCCGCCAGCCAGCCCCAGCCCAGGATCGGGCTGATGTTGTTGTTGATCTGGCGCAGCGGGCGCTCGCCGGTCGAAAGTGTAATATAAGCAATCGCGCTCATCATGACGATGCCGAAGATCATCGCCATCGGCTGCAGCCACATGAAGGCGAAGCCTCCCAGCACACCCAGATAGAGCGAATTGGCCAGCGATCCACCGCCCAGCGTGATAGCACTCTGCAGCCAACCGGGGCCGGAGAGTTTCGCGAAAGCCAGGAATTTACCAGCTGTGCCTTTGGCCGCACCGTCAACCAGAATCCTGCGGTGTTCTTCGATTTTCGGGTTGACCGACATCTCGGTCTTCTGTTGGGAGTTCGGGTCGCTCATCGGAGATGTGATCGTCTTTGCTTATGTTAAGAGCTGAGTGGAGTGCGGGATTTAAAGCTCCCGAATGCGGAGATTGCGATACCAAACATTATCGTAATGATCCTGCAAAAGAATTGGGCCGGTCCAGGTGCCAAAGCCCTCGTGCTGGCGATACTTGCTTGCCGCGAAGCGCGCTTGCCAGTCCTCGCTGCCAATGGTAATTGAAAGTACCTTTTTGCCGTTGAGCCAGTGCTCGACCTGGTCGCCTTGCGCCACGATGCGACCGGTATTCCACTCGCCGAACGGGTGGACGGGCTTATCGGCATCGGCCGCCTTCAAATCATACAGCCCTGCCGTCCGGTGGGAGGGCTTCTTGGCGTCCTTATGCTTATCATCATCCAGAATCTGGTATTCCAGGCCGAGGCTCCCGCGGGTGCGGTATTTGACTCCGGAGTTGCCCGCCTCGCTGATCTTCCAGTCAAACTGCAATTCGAAGTTATGGTAATGTTTTTTGGTAATGATGTCGCCGCCGCCGTTCTTGCCCCGGAAGACGACGCCGTTTTCAATCGTCCACTGGCTGGGCACTGGCTTGCCATTCACACTGGTCCACTGGGAGAAATCGCCGCTGGCAAAGAGGTCTTCTCCATCCGTCGGGAGCTCTTTGACCTTAATGTTGCGGAAGTGAATTTTCCCCTCTGTGCCGGAATGCACCTGCAGACTGAAGAAGCCCCGCTGGTAGGCGTTCTGGTGATCGATCCAGTGCGCGGCGGGCACGCCGTTGACCCAGGTTTTGATGTCCGGGCCGATCGCCTGGATGGTGACACGGTTCCACTCGCCCGCTTTGAGCGCCTGACGGGCCCCGGCGTGGGCGTCCAGCCAGAGCGGGTAGATCCAGCCGCCGTCGCTTTGGCCATAAATGCCGCCCGACCAGCCGCGGTCGTTGGCCAGACCCTCCATTTCGCACTGCGGGCCATAGACCACTTCCCCGCGTTTATCGGGTTTGCGCTGGGCGCGGAACATAATGCCGCTGTTGCCATTGACCTCCCACTTGAGCTCGGCGGTGAAGATGAAGTCCTGATAGTCTTCGCGCTCAGTGGAGAGGTAAGTGCTGGGCGAGCCCGGCACGGTCGTGCCGACAATCGCTTCGCCCTTCGCTTCAAAGGTGCAATCGCCGCCGCGTGGCGTCCACCCGCTCAGGTCCCTGCCGTTGTAGAGTTCAACAAACTCTCCGCAAATCTCCGGTTCCGGAGCGGTGTGGATCAACGCTTCGGCTGGCGGGACGATTTTTGAGTGACCCTGGTATTTTTCAATAAACCGCTGTTGATCATCTGAAATGTTCGCGCCGGAAGCAGGCAGTGCAGTCAGCAGGCCGATGCCTGCCAGAAGGATGCGTGGATTCATAGTATGATGGTGGAAGCGATATTTAGAGCCGGTAAAACTCTTGCCAGCCTGGTCTAGGAGCCGGGTCCAGCAGGACATTGGCGGCCTGGTGATTGGTAATTTGCCGGCTGGCGGCGTCGAATTCGAGGTCGCAGCCAAAGCGTTGCGCCAGCACGCCGAGATTGAACACCTGGGAGAGCGGGCCGCTAATGCTGAAGGGAGAGCGCGCTTGTTCTTCGCCCATGCAGGCCAGCAGGAAGTTTTCGTAGTGGTTGGAGTTTTTCTGCGGAAACTTCGGCAGTGTCTCGCGCATGTCCATGAATTTTTGCCGCGGCACGATTTGCAGCGGCGAGGCGTGGCTGCCGCCTTTAAAGACCAGATCCTTGCTGTAGAGTACCTTGCCGGGATGCTTCAACAGTTCCGGCTCGCCGCTGTCGGTGTATTCCGCCTCCAGCGAGGGTGTGTTTTCAGTGCCGTCATACCAGGTGACCTCACAGGCGGGCAGGCCGGGGCCACGGGCGGGGAAGTTGAACTGGATGGTCGTGCCCTGGGGAAAGACCAGATCGGAGGAGTTGGGGCCGTAGATGTTTTTGGCCTGGATGCTTTGCGGCATACCCAACTGCAGGAAGTGGTGCGCACTATCCAGAATGTGCGGGGCCCAGTCACCAAAGCAGCCGCTGCCGAATTCATACCAGCTGCGCCACTCCTGCGGGTGCAGCCTTTTGCTAAAGGGACGTTCCGCCGTGACTACGTCGTGCCATTGCTCCCAATTGATACCGTCGGGCATTTCATCCTGCGGGTATTCGGACACCCCGGTGCCCCAGCCATGCCAGCGGCGGCGCTTGTTCATGTGCGCGGTGATACGGGTGATGTCCTTGATGATACCGCCTTCATACCAGGCCTTGAACTGAAAGTAGTTGGCACCCGAAAAGCCCTGATTGCCCATCTGGGTGACGACCTTTGGGTGGCGGGCAGCGTTATCGATGAGTCGCTGGCATTGCCCGAAGGAGTGGGCCAGCGGCTTCTCCACAAAAACGTGTTTGCCCAGCGAGATCGCCAGCATGGTGGCTGCAAAGTGGGAGTGATCCGGTGTGGCGATCAGCACAGCATCGATTTCATCCGCCATTTCATCAAACATCACCCGAAAGTCGGTGTAGCCTTTTGCTTTGTGTGGTTGGACGTCGCCAGCCTTATCGGCGGGAGCTTTCGCCAAACCATGCTCGTAGCGGGCCTTGTAGGTGTGCTGGCTGACCATATCCACATCACACAAGGCAACCACATTGCAGAGGCCGGAGCCCAGCATGATGCGGCGGTCATTATTGCCCTGGTTGCCGATGCCGATAACGGCGAGGTTGACCTTTTCATTGGCACTCCGGGCAACTCGGCCCTGGGCGAACAAGCCGGCTGACGGCAGGATAGTAAAGGCACCGAGGGCTCCGGATGCTTTGAGGAAATTGCGGCGGGATTGATGATGGGGCTGTTTTTTCATAAGTGACAAATGTTGAAGCTATGTTTTTGGATAGTGTAAAGTCCAGTAAAAATGCGAATTCCTGGACCTGGCGCATGATTGATTGGTTCTGCTTATAATGGGGAGTAGTCATTCCGGCCAAAGTTCCCAGCATCAGGCCTGGCTTGTTTAGCTGGCGGAGGAGGCGGCGACCGGGACGGAATCCCCGGCTTCGATGAGTTCTTTTTCCTGGATCCGGCGACGGCTGTTGGCTTCATCCATAAGGGCTTCCTGGACAGAATAGAGCGGCCCCGGTTTTTTGCCGGAGGCTTTTTGGTAGGCCCCATTGGAACGCAGCAGGTGGGCATTTTTGTTGTCGTTCAGGTGGGCCTGCAGGATGGCATAGAGACGCTGGCGCAGGGCCGGCTCCTCCACTGGAAAGACGGCTTCGATCCGGCGATAGAAGTTGCGCGGCATCCAGTCGGCACTACCAGCAAAAATAAGAGGCTGGTTGCCGTGGCTGTTCTCAAAATAAAAAATCCGGCTGTGTTCCAGGTAGCGCCCGAGGATGCTGCGCACCCGGATATTTTCGCTGATACCTTTGACGTTAGGAACCAGATTGCAGATGCCGCGCACAATCAGGTCGATTTTGACCCCGGCCTGCGAGGCGTGGTAGAGGTTGTCGATCGTCTCACGGTCCACCAGGCTGTTGGTTTGGACGATGATGCGGGCGCTGCGTCCGGCCCGGGCATTGCGGGCCTCCGCCCGGATGTGGCGCTGGATCCCGCTGTGCAGGGTGAAGGGCGCCACCAGCAGCTTCCGGAAGGTGGGTGTCAGCGCAAACCCGGTCAGCGTGTTGAAGAGCCCGGCGACTTCAGCGGTGATCTCCGCATTGGCCGTGAAAAAGCTGATGTCGGTGTAGAGTTTGGCCGTCTTCGGGTTGTAATTGCCGGTGCCGAGGTGGACATAACGGCGGAGCTTGCCCTGTTCCTGGCGCACCACCATGCAGGCTTTGCAGTGCGTCTTCAGCCCGACCAGTCCGTAAACAACGTGCACGCCGACGTCTTCCAGTTGCCGCGCCCACTGGATATTGTTGGCTTCATCAAAGCGGGCCTTGATTTCGACCAGCACCGTCACCTGTTTGCCCAGACGCGAGGCTTCCATCAATGCTTCAACGATAGGCGAGTCGCCGGAGGTGCGGTAGAGTGTCTGCTTGATCGCCAGCACGTCCGGGTCGCGGGCGGCCTGATTGATAAAATCAATAAAGGGCTGAAAGCTGTCGAAGGGATGATGCAGCATAATGTCACGCTGCCGGATCTGATCAAAAATACGCTCCGGGCTGCTGAGTTCCCTCGGCACGAAGGGCGTGAAGGCCGGAAATTTGAGGTCGGGCCGGTCGATCAGGTCGTAGGCGCTCATCAACCGCAGCAGGTTGATCGGCCCATCCACGGTGAACACATTCTGCGGCTTGAGGTCGATCGCCTCCAGCAGTTCCTGCACCAGCACCGGATCGGCCCCCTTGGAGATCTCCAGGCGCACCGCCGCCCCTTTTTGTACGTTCATCAGTTCCTCTTCGATTTTTTTGAGCAGGTTTTCCACTTCCTCCTCGTCAAAGTAGAGATCACTGTTGCGGGTGATGCGGAAGGGGGCCGCCGAGCGCACCAGATAGCCTGGGAAGAGCCGTTTGACGTAGCGCTGGATGATGTCGCTCAAAAAAATATACACATCCGGATTCCCCTTGCGCGGGGCTTCAATTTTGATGATGCGCGGCAGCGCCCGCGGCACCGGTATGATCGCCATCAGACGCTCGATGATGCGGGTCTCCGGGTCATCAATAGAGGTCAGAATATAGAGTGCCTTGTTCGTCAACTGGGGAAAGGGGTGGGCCGGATCAATCGCCAGCGGGGTCAGCACCGGAAAGATCTGTTCATCGAAATAGTGCTCAACCCATTTCTTCTCGTTGCGCGTCAGCCCGTCAAAGCCGCTGAAAATGACCTTTTCCGCTTTCAGTTCCGGGCGGATCTGTTGCTCCCAGCAATGGTAATGATCCGCCACCAAGCGCTTCACAATGTTCTGAATCCGGCGCAACTGCTCTTTGGGTCCCAGGCCATCCGGACCCCGCTCAATGACGCCGGACTTCTCCTGTTGCATCAGCCCGGCCACCCGGATCTCAAAAAATTCATCCAGATTGGAACTCACGAAGGCGAGGTATTTCATCCGTTCAAGCAGCGGGTAGCTGCTCGATTCGGCTTGTTCCAGCACGCGCCGGTTGAACGCGAGCCAGCTCAGCTCGCGATTGAAGTAAGGGTAACGTGATTGGACCAGGTTGGACATAACGGTTTTAGGCAGAAATCATACAGGAGTAAACGCCACTGATAGCAAGCTTGGGCTGAGATTGTAACAATGCAGCTTGGGCTTTTTTAATCCGTGGTCTAACGAAATCGCATATTTTAATCCGCTGACGGGCAGCCTTCCGGTCTGCTGGGCAGATAATTTAAGCAAAGAAGGTTGCAATGCACCCATAATTCGATGATGATTGCGCAATTCAATTAAACTACACTACCTATTATGAAAAACATCATCTCATTTATTTTAGTCGCGCTCAGTCTTTTTATGTTCGGTTGTGCGTCCATGGACTCACAGCAGGAGCCCCGCGCAGAAGCGGGACAATCCAGCTTTTCTGACAAGGGGGATACTCGTGACAGCCGCGATAGGCGCACTGCATTCGAGGGCAAGACTGGTTCCGGTTTGTTGATGGAGCGTTACCAGACGGGAGAAATCGCCGGTTTCCGCGATTAACTGAAACGAATTTTCCAAAACCGTCTGTGCCAACAGGCGGTTTTTTAATGTGTGAACACGATCATTTGCCCCGGTGGCAAGGGGATCCATTGATATAGGGATCATGGCTGATAAACTGAAGACTCATTCGCGCCGTCGCTTTCTCAAAGGGGCCGGCTTGGCCGGACTCACGACTCCGCTGCTCGCGCAGCAGGCGATGGCCGCAAAGAAAGGCTCAAAGCCGCCGGCGAAAAATTTGATTTTTCTGGTGGTGGACGGCATGTGCAACGGCACTTTGGGCCTGGCGCATCATTGGCATCTACGCAACCGCGGCCAGCCTTTGAACTGGATGCAGCTCTACCAGCGTATGGATCTGTGCCGGGGCAGTCAGGATACAGCTTCGCTCAGCTCGCCGGTCACCGACTCGGCTGCGGCAGCAAGTGCCTGGGGCAGCGGCCAGCGCGTGCATAACGGCGCCGTGAATCTTGACCCGCAGGGCAACTCCTTACTGCCAATTTTTCTGCGGGCCAAGCAAGCCGGCAAGCGGGTTGGTTTGGTGACGACTTGCCGGGTTTCGCACGCCACGCCGGCCGGTTTTTTTGCCAATGTCGCCGACCGCAATGATGAGCCGACGATTGTGCGGCAATATCTGGAGCGTGAAGCCGATGTATTGCTGGGGGGCGGAGCCCGCTTTTTCCAGTCGGCTGGCCAGGCCGGTGCGCCAGCCGTTGATTTTTCCGCATGGACTGCTGCCGGGTATTTGCTGGCGCGGAACCGGGAGCAACTCCGGCAGCTCCCCCGCAGTGGGCAGCCGGTGCTGGGAGTGTTCTCTGACAGCCACATCCCGTATGCCCTCGACCGCCGCAATGACCGAGCCTTGAGCGCGATCCCTAGTTTGCCGGAGATGTTTGCGGCGGCACTGCACCAACTGCAGGGCGCCCGCGATGGTTTTGTGCTGCAAGTAGAAGGCGGGCGGGTCGATCATGCCGGGCACGCCAACGATCCCGCCGCGATCCTGCACGAGCAGCTGGAGTTTGACGCCTGCATCCCGCTGGCACTCAACTTTATTGAGCAGCATCCTGATACGCTGCTGATCGTCACCACCGACCACGGCACCGGTGGCTGCCAGTTGGACGGAGCCGGTAAACGCTATCACGACAGCGGGCCGGCGCTGGAACGCATCAACCGCTTCCGCCAAAGCTTTGAGTGGCTGGAACAGCGTTTTCGCGCGACTGGTATCTTTGACGCGGATTTGTTGACCCAGGCAACCGGGATCGACGCAGTCAGTCAACACTCGGCTGACGTGGTCCAGGGTTCCTTGCTCGACCCTAATGTGACCTACCTCAGCAGCGTGTTGACCGGTGAATTTGCGGCCGAGCTGACGGCTGCCACTGCAGTCGGTTGGAGCTCCACCAGGCACACGGCGGAACTCACGGAATTATTGGCCTTAGGTCCAGGCTCCCGGCAGGTGCCCGCTTTCATCCGTAATGACCAGTTGCACGGCATCATGACTGATGCGCTGGGGATTTAATATTTGATCCGGGACGGCTGTCGCCAATCCGCTACGCGGGCCGCACGGATTCTGCCCGGCTCACCATCCGCCACCGGCGGGTAAGTTTGGCTTGGCTGCAGCGATGCATCGTTGTGATCAATAAAATCCGGCAGGTTATTCAACGGGAGCTCACCAGCGGGCTGAACGCGCAGGGCGGTGCGCTGGCGCTGGCCACCGCTTTCACAATCGGGATTTTTCCGATCATGGGTTTTTCCACGCCGCTGAATACGCTGGCCGCGGTATGCCTGCGGCTCAACCAGCCGATCATACAGGTGATCAATTGGGTGATGGGGCCGCTGAAGTTGCTACTGATTATCCCCTTTTTACGGTTGGGCGAAACGCTTTTTGCGGCGGAGCCGTTTACGCTCAGTTTGACGCAGTTCAGTCAGATTTTCTTCGCCGACTGGTGGGGCACGACGCAGGAGTTTGCCTGGACTTTCGTGCATGCGATCTGCGGTTGGCTGGTGGTCGCGCCCTGGCTGTTCGGCCTAATGTTCGGCTTGGGCAAGCGGCTCTTGAGGCGGCATCTGGCGGCAAGTTTGCCTGCCGGATCCGACTGTGCCCTCTGAGGCTAACTCTTCAGCACGCGGAGCAGCGAAATAAAGTCATCTTCACCATAGCCGGCGTCTTCGGCTGCGCCAAGGCAACTGATCAGGGTCGCCAGCAGCGGCAGGTGGCCGGGCGCAGTCAGCTGGGCCAGCCGCATGTCTTTGTGCATGTTTTTAACCGAGAATTGCGGGCTGAAATCCGCCGCGCGGATCTTTGCCTCCTTGAGCGCGGCAAGGCCTGACCAGGCCACGTTCTGCTGCATAACTTCAAAAAAGGTGGCGTCGTCGATCCCGGCACTGCGGCTGATGCTGATGCTCTCGCACAGGGCTTGGGTGATGCCGGAGATTTGCAGGTTCATCGCCAGCTTGATGGAGGCCGCCTGCCGCGGGCTGCCGATGCGGAAGCGCCGGGCGGAGAGGGTGGCCAGGGTGGTTTCGACGAACTCCAGCGAGGCGGCCTCACCACCCAGAAAAAACACGGTTTGGCGCTGCTCGGCGGCAGGTTTGCTGCCGGTAAAGGGGGCTTCGACGTAGCGGGCACCCGTCTGCTGCACCAACCGGGCAAACTCCTCGGCACTCTCACCGTCGATGGTGGAGGATTGAATGACGGTGTGGCGCGCCGACAGATACGGGAGCAGTTGCTGCAGCACCGCCCGCACGGATTCGGCATCGTAGAGGCAGAGCTGCAGCAAGTCCGATTGATCCGCGCAGGCTGGCAGGGTTTCGAGCGGCCCGGGCAGCCCGGCTTTGGGGCTGCGGTTCCAAACGCAGGCGAGTTGCCCGGTTGCGGCATAGTGTTTGGCCCAGATGGAACCGATCAGGCCCATCCCAAGCACGGCGATTTTGCGTTGTTCAGTCATCAGGAAAAAGTTGATGCAGCCCGCAGGGCCTCTGGGTTACTTCACCACGCTGGACAGTTGGAAGATGGGCAGGAACATGGCCATCACGATACCGCCGATCACCACACCGAGGAAGGTGATGAGCAGCGGCTCCATCAGGGAGGTGAGGGCGGCCACCAGCGTCTCGACTTCGGCATCGTAGAAATCGGCAACCTTGAGCAGCATGCCGTCAACATTCCCGGTTTGTTCGCCGGCGCGGCTCATGTGTTTGACCATGGGCGGGAAATAGGGGTCATCCGCCACGATTTCGGAAACCTGCCCGCCGGCGCTGATGTGCTTCGAGATATTCTTACAGGCGCGCTCGACGTAGGTGTTGCCGGAAGCCGAGGCAACGATGTCGAGCGTTTTGAGGATGGGAACACCCGAGCGCATCAGGATGGCATAGGTGCGGCAGAAGCGCGACAGGTTCACTTTGCGGGTCAGTTCTCCGATCACGGGGAGTTTGATAATAACGTTATCCTTAATAACGCGTCCCTTGGGCGTGGCACAGAAGCGCTTGACCAGCGTGAAGATCCCCACCAGCCCCATGATCAGGAATATGATGTAGGTTTTCAGGAAGTCACTAAAGCCGATCAGCAACTGGGTGGGCTTGGGCAGTTCCGCGCCAAATCCAGTAAACATTTCGGAGAAGACGGGGATGACAAAGATCAGCAGCACATTCACCAGAATGATCGCCAGGCCGATCACCACGGACGGATAAACCAGGGCTCCCTTGACCTGTTTCATCAGTTTGACCGTCTCTTCGAAATAGGTGGAGGTTTTGTCCAGAATCTCGGCCAGGCTGCCGCTGGCCTCACCGGCCTCGACCATCGAAACAAAGAGGTTGGGGAAGGCCCGCGGGTAGTCCCGGCAGGAATCGGAAAATGAGCGGCCGGCCGAGACCTCGTTTTTGACATTGCGGATGATGATCTGAAAGACCGGATTATCCGACTGCTCCTCCAGCGCTTCCAGGGCGCCCACCAGCGGCAGGCCCGCCTCCAGCATGGCGGCGATCTGCTGAGTGAAGACCGTTAATTCCTCCAGCTTGATCTTCTTGCGCTTCGCTTGTTTCTCGTAGGATTTTTGCTTTGCCAGTTTTTGCCCGGCTCTATGGTCGCGCTTTTTGGGGCCGCTAGAGGTAGCGGCAGATTGGGAGCCGAATTTTGCCATGATGGGTAGGGATAAATTCTTGGTTTAGAGCGCTGGCCCAATTTGGCAAGGAGCGAGTGCAGCGATGAATATATTTTTTAGGGGGCTGCTGAATAAAGTTAATATTATATTTTATAGGCTGCATATAAAATAAAGGTTGACGTTTGTTTAATGGGGCTTTTTGGTGTTTTTATGAATCGATTAAAAATAGAGGGGATGCCTGCCTACTACCATGCGATGAGTCGAGTGGTAGGTGGTGAGCGGTTGTTTGGTGACCGGGAGAAGGAGGTTTTACGTAAGATGCTGTGGCAGGTGGCGGACTTTTGTGGGGTGGAGATTTTGACTTACTGTGTGATGTCGAATCACTTCCATGTATTGGTGCGGGTGCCTGAAAAGCAGGGGATTTCGGATCAGGAGCTGTTGCGGCGGTTTAAGGTGCTCTATCCGAAGCCGACGAAATACCAGACAGTGGAGTTTGCGCGGCTGGAAAAGGCGCTGCGTGAGGGTAATGAGGATGCGGTGGCCATCCGGGAGCGCCTGCTGGCGCGGATGCACGATCTTTCGGAGTTTATGAAGACGGTGAAACAGCGTTTCTCGATCTGGTATAACCGTAACCACGGGAACCGCCGGGGCACGCTGTGGATGGAGCGTTTCAAGAGTGTGCTGGTTGAGGGGCAGGGCAACCCGCTGCAAACGATGGCGGCCTATATTGATTTGAATCCGGTGCGGGCGGGGATCGTGCAGGATCCTAAGGATTACCGTTTTTGTGGCTATGCTGAGGCGGTGGCCCAATCGGCCACCGCGACAGGTTCTCTTCTGCGCCTAGGTTCCGGCGGGCATTCCTCTGTGACAGGCTCACGACAGGCAGGGCAGGCTGCGTTGAGGGGCATCCGCCAGATATGGGGGGCGTATGCGGATGGATCGGGGCGTGAGAAGCTATTGGTGGCGGAGGCTTTGCAAATGCATCGGGAGTTGATTTTTGGTAAGCTTGCGGGACAGGCGGGGCTGTCGGAGCTGGAGCGGAAAAAGGCTTTGCAGGTGCTGGAGCAGGAGGATGCTTTGCTGCCGCGGGCGACGGTGCTGCGCTGCCGGGTGCGTTATTTTACCGATGGGGCAATCCTGGGCAGCCAGGAGTTTGTGCGCGGCTTTGTGGGGGCGTGGCAACAGGAGAGGAGACGTAAATATCCGCCGAAGGTGAATCCGCTGCGCGGAGCGGACTGGCAGAATCTGGCGACGATTCAGGGGCTGCGGCAAGACATTTTTGGGTAAGCTTCCAGCGCATCGATATGGAAATGATCCGGACTTTCATTCAGGGATATCCGGATTGCGGCAATGAGTATGCAACATGGCTGCACATTGCTGGCATGGGATGCTCACTTTGTACAGTAATTTAATTGTAAAGCGGTTTTGGGTCGCCTTCGGCGTTAAAAAGCGGTTTTTCAGAAGTCTCAAAATAATGTTAATTGATGGAATTCTGTGCGCTGCGGCCTTGACAGGGCGGGTGACAAAGGTTTTTCTGCTCCGCTTTTCTCAATTTCAAGCAATTTCCAAGAAATGAAGCCCACATACAGACCTTCCAAATTAAAGCGCGCCCGCAAGTTCGGGTTCCGCGCCCGCAACAAAACACTTGGTGGCCGCAAGGTGCTGGCCGCCCGCCGTGCCAAGGGTCGCTACCGCTTATCTGCATCCGTCTAAGGGGGCAGCGGCATTTTGCATGGTATTGGAGAAGCATGGGAGTTCCCGCTTCACAGCGCCTGCGCAAGCCGAGCGAGTTTCAACGCATCCGCGGGTCGGATTACCGTGTCCACTGCGGCCCCTGCGTGATTCAGTATCTACAGCCTACCGCTGATGACGCTGCGGCCTTGCCCCGGCTGGGTGTGATTGCCAGCCGCCGCGTCGGTAATGCCGTCAAGCGGAATCGTGGCAAGCGGCTGGTGCGTGAGATCTTCCGCCGCCAGGCTGCAATCCTGCCGGCAGGCAGTTGGGTGGTGGTGGTGCTGCGGGCCGGTTTCGAGCGTTACACCTTTGCGATGATGGAGCGGGAGTTTAGCAACGCCTGCGGGCGCATGCTGCGCCGGGCAGCAGCGGAGGCTGCCAGCCGATGAACGCACCCTCCGCCAGACCCTCCGGTTTTGTGCGGCTGGCCGCATGGCTGCTGCGTTTGTATCAACTGACGGTATCACCGGCACTGCACGCCGTTTGTGGCCCCGGCTGTGGTTGTCGTTTTGAGCCGACCTGCTCCGCTTATGCCCGCCAAGCCCTCTTCCGGCATCGGTGGCACCT
>Ga0210026_1001525_pt1 | contig 22361 bp, 25 predicted proteins | sample CryGeymeta201509_FD_183977 | JGI IMG/M metagenome (GOLD analysis project Ga0210026, IMG submission 183977) | Groundwater microbial communities from Crystal Geyser aquifers in Utah, USA - Crystal Geyser metaG 2015-09 (SPAdes) (version 2) | ecosystem: Environmental > Aquatic > Deep subsurface >...
ATGTCACCGAACTGTTATTTTTGGGCATAAAACCCATAAATTTTTCTTTTTTTAACCCGGTCAATCTGAACAATTGAATCACCCGGATCGACACCGCTTCAGGCTCATACCTGAATTGGAAAATACTGGGGCATCGTTTCCCGACAGGGAAAAAAATTAGGCTGTTGCTGGGGAAGGACGGAGTTTCGCGCTGGGTTGCCGCTTTGCCTTCTTGCCGGCGCGCTGGTCGATCCAGTTCTTGCCGGCAATCAACAGGCCCAAGCCGAGGAAGGCGCCGGGCGGCAGAATGGCGAGCAGAAAGCCCTGGTAGCCGGGGAACACGGTGATAACCAAGCCCTTGGCCGATTCGCCTAGCGCCAGGTCAATGCCGGAAAACAGCGTGCCCTTGCCGAATATTTCGCGCATCGCCCCGAGCGCGCCGAGAGTCAGGGTGAGGCCGAAGCCGACCATGAAACCGTCCACCATCGAGGGCACCACCGGGTTTTTCGAGGCGAAGGCTTCGGCACGTCCCAGCACGTTGCAGTTGACCACGATCAGCGGCACGAAAATGCCCAGCACCAGGTACAACGGCTGTGTGTAGGCATTCATCAACAGCTGAATAATGGTCACCAGCACGGCGATGATCAGGATGAAAACGGGAATGCGGATTTCGTTCGGCACCCAGCTCCGTACCACCGACACCGCCCCGTTGCTGCAGGCCATCACCAGTGCCGTGGCCAGCCCCAGGCTGACGCCGTTGACCACCGTGGCGCTGACCGCCAGCAGGGGGCACAGGCCGAGCAGGGTGACGATGCCGGCGTTGTTCTTCCAGATGCCGTTCCAGATGATTTCCTTGTAGCTGATGGTGTCCGTACTCATTTTGCTTGCTCCTGTTTGTCGGCGGGCAGAGAAAATATTTTGTCTTCGTTCTGCGCAAAATATTCCAGCGATTTGTGCACCGCCTTCACCACCGCGCGCGGGCTGACCGTGGCGCCGGCCGTATGTTCGAACTTGCCGCCGTCCTTCTTCACTTTCCAGTCCTGATTTGCATATTTCGACAGCGATTTTCCTTCGAATATCCGGATCCAGCGGTTTTTTGCGATTTCGATATAGTCGCCAAGGCCGGGAGTCTCGTGGTGGGTCACCACGCGCACGCCGGAAATTTCGCCATCCGCCTTGATTGCGACGATCATCCTGATCTTGCCGCTGTAGCCGTCAGGGGCAATCACTTCCAGCACCGCAGCGGAAGGCTTGCCTTCCTTGACGGCGCGATAGACCGTAGTGGGTTCACTGTTGCCGAGTTCCTTGGCGGGCGGCAGCAGCGCGGCATCCTTCAATAAATCGTTGTCGTACAGCGTGGCCGGCAAAATCTGCCCGATCAGGGCGAGTTTGGCCTGTTTCTCGGTTTCGGCAATGATCGGACGGGTGACCAGATAAGTGGCGGCAAGCAGCGCCGTGCCGACGACCGCGAAGGCGGTGAGGATGCCGGCGGAGACGGAGGCGTGGCGAAGGATGCGGGTGGTCATGGCGTCATTCCGGTTTGGTGTCGTGGCCGTAAACTCGTGGCTGGGTGTAGGCATCGATCAGCGGCACGGCGGCGTTCATAATCAGGATCGAGAAGGCGATGCCGTCCGGGTAGCCGCCGAAGACGCGGATCACGTATTCGAGAAAACCGACACTGGCGCCGAAGATCATTTTTCCCCTCGGGGTGGTGGGCGCAGTGACATAGTCGGTGGCAATGAAGAAGGCACCAAGCATAGCGCCGCCGGTGAGCAGGTGGAACATCGGCGGGGCGTAGCGACCGGGGTCGATGCCGTTAAATAGCGCGGCGACCAGAGCCAGGGTGACCAGGAAGGAGACCGGGGTGTGCCAGGTGATGATGCGCCGTTGCAGCAGGAACAGGCCGCCGAGCAGGTACATGGCGGCGATCACCTCGGTACCCTTGCCACCGAAACTGCCGAAGATCGGCATGTTCTTGATTTCGCCCATGGCGTGCTGGAGATTGAGCTGGGTCTTCAGGGTGTCGAGCGGGGTGGCCATGGTCACTGCGTCGAGTTTGACGCCTTGCAGCGCGCCGCTGAAGGTGTATTGCAGCGTTTCGCTGAAACCGACCGGGTGCTGCGACAGCATCAGAGGCGTCGGCCAGTGGGTCATGGTGGCGGGGAAGGAGATCATCAGCACGGCGAAGCCCACCATCGCCGGATTGAACAGGTTGTTGCCGAGGCCGCCGTAAAGGTGCTTGGCGACGACGATGGCGAAGGCGGTGCCGACCACAATCAGCCACCATGGCGCCAGCGGCGGGATGGACAGCGCCAGCAGCCAGGCAGTGAGCACGGCGCTGCCATCGGTCAGGAAATATTTCACCGGATAGTTGCGCAGTTGCAGCATCGCCGCTTCGGCTGCTAGTGCCGTGACGCTCGCCAGGACGAGGCTGATCAGGATGGCTGGACCGAAGAAATAATAATACGCGCCGATAGCCGGTATCAGGGCGGCCAGCACTGTCAGCATGATGTTGCTGACGCTGCTGCCGGGGGTAAGGACGTGGGGTGAGCTCATGAGGGTTCCGTGTTGTTTACTCCCTCCCCCCCGGCGGGGGAGGGTTGGGGAGAGGGGGGAAGAGCAGCCGCTGCCTCGGCTTTTTTCGCCTTGGCGCGCTCCACGGCGGCCTGAATAGCGGCCTGCTTTGCAGCGGTGATGGGATCTTCGACCCCACTGGCAGCTGCCGCAGCTTTTGCCGCTGCCGCTGTAGCCGCCTTCTCGGCCATGCGGGCCGCTTTTTCCGCTTTCTCGCGTTCTTCCCTCATCTGCTTGAACTCGAAGCGTTGCCTGGCCTGCTCCGCCGCCATTTTTTCCCGGTCCTGCGCGGCAATTTCGCTCTTGGTATAGCGGAAATAGGAGACCAGCGGGATATGGCTGGGGCAGACATAATCGCAGCAGCCGCATTCGATGCAGTCGAACAGGTTGTAGGCGCGCGCCTTATCGAAATTTTTGCTTTGCGAGAACCAGAAAAGTTCTTGCGGCTGGAGGTCGCACGGGCAGGCTTGGGCGCACTGGGTGCAGCGGATGCACGGCATGGCCGCCGGTTTGGGCGGGAACAGCGCGGGCGAAGCGGCGATCACGCAGTTGATCGCCTTGGTCAGCGGGGCGTCAAGATGGTTCAGCAGGTCGAAGCCCATCATCGGGCCGCCCAAGATGAAGTGGCTGGTGTCAGGCCTGGCGCCACCCGCCAGTTGGACGAGCTCGCCGAGCGGGGTGCCGATCAGCGCCTCGAAATTCTGCGGTTTGGTGACATTGCCGGTGATAGTGATGATGCGCGAGATCACCGCTTCGCCGTGGTAGACGGCGCGGTGTACGGTATAGGCGGTGCCGGTGTTGGAGCACAAAACGCCGATGTTGATCGGGCGCTGGCCGCTCGGCACTTCCTTGCCTGTGAGCAGCTTGATCAGCTGCTTTTCGCCGCCGCTGGGGTATAGGACAGGCGCCGTGACCACTGCAAAGCCCGTGCCCTGACAAGCTGCTTGCATCGCCGCGATGGCCTCGGGCTTGTTGTCCTCGATGCCTATCAGAACTTCTTCTGGCTGCATCAGGTGCGCCATGATCTTGACGCCCGAGACGATTTCGGTGGCGCGTTCGCGCATCAGCAGGTCGTCGGAGGTGATCCAGGGCTCGCATTCGGCACCGTTCAGGATCAGGGTCTTGATCTTCTGCTGGTCGGGATTGAGTTTGACATAGGCGGGGAACACCGCGCCGCCCAAGCCGACGATGCCGGCATCGCGCAGCAGGGCGCGCACCGCATCGGGGTCGGCGGTTTGGTAGTCCAGCGGCTGGCGCTCTGTCCATCTGTCCTCGCCATCCGCCTCGATGGTGATGCACAGATCCGGCAGGCCGGAAGGGTGCGGCACGGCGTGAAGTTCGATGGCGCTAACGGTGCCTGAAGTCGGCGCATGAACGGCCACAGAGATGAAACCGTCGGCGGCGCCGATCATCTGCCCTTTCAGTACATGATCGCCTACTTTGACGATCGGGATGGCCGGGTTGCCGATGTGCTGGCGCAGCGGCACGACCAAACGCTGCGGCAGCGGCGCAGCGGCGATCGGCAATCGGCTCGATTCCGTCTTGTGCTCGGGCGGATGCACGCCGCCGTGGAATTTGTGGAGCGTTCTCATGCGGCTTTCGTTAACGTAAAACTCGTGTAGCGAGACCTCGTCCCCCTCGCCCCCTGGGAGAGGGCCGGGGTGAGGGAAACGGTCATGGCGAATTGTCGTTTCATTTTTCGGGGCGGCGATTCGCCATGACCGTTAATTCAAAGACCGGGTACTGCCATTTCCAGGTGGCGATGTTTTGCCCCACCGGGATCATCGAGATACAGTTCACCGGGCAGGCCGGCACGCACAGTTCGCAGCCAGTGCATGGGGTGGCCAGGATGGTGTGCATCATCTTCGTCGTGCCGACGATGGCGTCTACCGGGCAGACCTTGATGCAGGCGGTACAACCGATGCAGGTGCTTTCATCGATGAAGGCGACCATTCTGGGTTTGGGGCCGACGCCTTCGTCACCGCCGACTGGCTTGAATTCGACGCCGAGGAGTTCGGCCAGATTTTTTGCCACGTTGTCGCCGCCGGGAACGCACTTATTGGGCTCGGCCTGGCCTGCGGCAACCGCTTCGGCGTAAGGGCGGCAACCGGCAAAACCGCATTGCCCGCACTGGGTCTGCGGCAGGGTGGCTTCGATTTTTTCGACCAGGGGGTTGCCTTCGACCTTGAACTTGATCGAGGCGAAGCCGAGTACCGCGCCGAGAACAACGGCGAGGAGAACCATGACCAGAATGGCGCTAATCATGACTGGCTCGTGGCTTGTAGATTAGTGACATTCAACGAAAAGGCGTTTGCCACAGAGATCACAGAGACCACAGAGGTTTAAAACCTGGTGCGGTTTCTCTGTGATCTCTGTGTGCTCTGTGGCTGGTTTTTTCATGTTCAAAAAGCCTGTCGCCATCACTTCACCAGCCCCGCAAAACCCATGAACGCCAGGCTCAGCAGTCCGGCGGTCACCATCGCGATGGCCGCACCCCGGAACGGGGCCGGGATGGCTGCGCCTTCAAGGCGTTCGCGCATGGCGGCAAACAATGCCAGCACCAGGCCGAAACCGACCGCACCGCCGAAGCCAAAGAGCAGGGAGTCAATGAAATTGTGGTTTTCCTGCACGTTCAGCAGGGGAATGCCGAGCACGGCGCAGTTGGTGGTGATTAGCGGCAGGTAGATGCCTAGCGTCTGGTACAGCATCGGGCTGGACTTGCGGATGAACATTTCGGTGAACTGGACGATGGCGGCGATCACCACAATGAAGGACAGGGTGCGCAGATAGCTGAGATCGTTGGGGATCAGAAGGTGGTGATCCACCAGGTAGCTCATGCCGGAGGCCAGGGTGAGGACGAAGGCGGTTGCCGCGCCCATGCCGACGGCGGCGCTCAGCTTCTTGGATACCCCCATGAAGGGGCACAGGCCAAGCACCTTGACCAACACGATGTTGTTGACCAATACCGTGCCGATCAGGATGAAAAAGTAATGTTCCATCGTCGTCAGGCCGCCTCAATGTTCGCTATGGTGGGATTATCGGCCATTAAATCCCCTACTTGCAAGTTGCACAAAGGCCGGGCTTCGAAACCAGGCCACTGCAGGAGCGACCGGATGGCTCGCGATACCCGATGAATCGCGACCGGGGGGTCGCTCCTACAAATGTCCCATGGCATGGAAACAGGATTATTCCAAGGCTGCATCGGGGCTGATGCAGGAATAGCCCAGATCAGCCGCCAATCCGGCGTGGGTGACTTGGCCGAGATACAGGTTGAGCCCCTTGCGCAGCCCGGCATCCGCTTTCAGCGCCTCCTGATAACCCTTGCCGGCAAGCGCCAGCACGTAGGGCAGGGTGGCGTTGGTCAGCGCCTGGGTGGCGGTGCGCGCACAAGCTGCCGGCATGTTGGCGACGCAGTAATGCACCACGCCTTCCTCGATGTAAGTGGGGCTGGAATGGGTCGTCGGGCGGGAGGTTTCGGCGCAACCGCCCTGGTCGATCGCCACGTCCACCAGCACCGAGCCCGGTTTCATGGATTGAACGAGGGAGCGGCTGATGAGTTTCGGTGCGCGCTTGCCGGGGAGCAGCACCGAGCCGACGACCAGATCGGCCTCGCACGCCAGTTCCTCGATCGCATGCGCCTCGGAATAGCGGGTCTTGAGGCGGGGGCCGAACACGTCGTCGAGATGGCGCAGGCGCGGCAGGCTGATGTCCATCAGGGTGACATCGGCGCCCAGCCCCAGCGCCATCCTGGCGGCGTGGGCGCCGACGGTGCCGGCTCCGAGGAGCAACACTTTTCCGGGCGCTACGCCGGGGACTCCGCCGAGCAGCACCCCCCGGCCCCCGTTGGCCATCTGGAGCGCGGTGGCGCCGGCCTGGATGGCGATTCTGCCGGCCACTTCCGACATCGGTGTGAGCAGGGGCAAGGCCCCTGCCATATCGGTGACGGTTTCGTAGGCGATGGCGACAATTTTTCTTTCCAGCAGGCGTCTGGTGAGTGCCGGGTCGGCGGCCAGATGCAAATAGGTGAACAGCACCTGCTCTTCCCGCAGCAGAGGAATCTCGCCGGGTTGGGGCTCCTTGACCTTGACGATCAGCGGGCAGGCGTAGGCGTCAGAGGGCGTGTCGGCTATCTTCGCGCCCGCAGCCAGATAGAGTTCGTCGCTAAAACCGATACGCTCGCCAGCGCGGGTTTCCACCCACACCTCGTGACCGGCGTCGGTCAGGGCGCGCACCCCGGCCGGGGTGATGCCGACGCGGTATTCATGGTCCTTGATTTCCCTGGGGACGCCGATCAGCATGGCAGAGTTACATCCCTTTGCAGGACGGGCATTCGGCGCTTTCGATCTCGCGCACGGCTTCCGCAATCAGTGCTGGCCCACAGTAGATCAGGCCGGAGTAAAACTGCACCAGGCTGGCGCCAAGCTGAATCTTTTCTGCGGCATCGAGCCCGTTCATGATTCCGCCCACTCCGATGATTGGGATTTTTCCCTGCAAGGCAATGGAGAGCTGCTTGATTACTGCGTTGGATTTCTGGCGCACCGGCGCGCCGGAAAGACCGCCGGTTTCCTCGGCGTTCGGCAGGCCTTCCACGCCTTCGCGACCGATGGTGGTGTTGGTGGCGATCACGCCGTCGATCTGATATTTGAGCAGCAAGTCGGCAATCGCGATGATCTGCCCGGTGTCGAGGTCGGGCGCGATTTTGAGCGCCAGCGGCACGTATTTGCCGTGCTGTTCGGCGAGCGCTTTCTGTTCGGCCTTGAGCGCGGCAAGCAGGTTTTCCAGCTCGTCCGACTGCTGCAACTGGCGCAGGTTCTTGGTGTTGGGCGAGGAAATGTTGACGGCGACATAGCTGGCGTAGGGGTAGACCTTGCGCAAGCAGATCAGGTAATCGTCGACGGCCTTTTCTATTGGCGTGTCGAAATTCTTGCCGATGTTGATGCCGAGGATGCCCTGGTAGCGGCTGCGTTTGACGCTGTCGACCAGATAGTCGACCCCTTTGTTGTTGAAACCCATGCGGTTGATGATCGCCTCCGCCTTCGGCAGCCGGAACAGGCGCGGCTTGGGGTTGCCGGGCTGGGAGCGGGGCGTGACCGTGCCGATTTCGATGAAGCCGAAGCCGAGCGCACCGAGCGCATCGATGTAGTCGCCGTTCTTGTCCAGTCCGGCTGCCAGGCCGACCGGGTTGGGAAAGGTCAGGCCCATCACGATCTTCGGTGTTGTTTTGATGCGCGGCGCGAGCAGGCACAGCAGACCCAGCCGGTAGGCGTCCTTGATGGCGCGCATGCCGAGGCCGTGGGCCGTTTCAGCGTCGAGGCTGAAAAAGATGGAACGGATGAATGAGTACATGCGAGTATTTTACCTCCTACCCTATTATTATTTCGACCTCATTGAAAAGAAAGGCTTTACGGCCTATACTTGTTCAATAAATAGCACAGGTAAAATATCATGCGCATCGTAAATTTCTCCGAGGCTCGCAACAGCCTCAAAACCGTTATCGATCAGGTGATCGACGATGCCGACTACACGGTGATCGCCCGGCGCGATGCGCCTGATGCGGTCGTGATGTCGCTCGACACCTTCAACAGCCTGATGGAGACCGTCCACCTGCTGAAGTCGCCTGCCAATGCAGCCCATCTGGCCCGCTCCATCGAGCAATACCGCCAAGGAAAGTTGATTCCGCAGGGGCTGGTCGATGCCTAGGCGCATTACCTGGACGCAGGCGTCTTGGGAGGACCACCAGTACTGGCAGGGGCAAGATCGCAAGACCCTGAAGCGGATCAACAACCTGATCCAGGATTGCCTGCGCGAACCCTTCGACGGCATTGGCAAGCCCGAGCCACTCAAAGAAAACCTCTCCGGTTTTTGGTCGCGCCGCATCGATGAAGCCAACCGCCTGGTCTATCGGGCCGACGGAGACGATCTGGTCGTCATTGCCTGCCGTTATCACTATGACTGAATTAAATATGAAACCGCTTAACACCCTCATTATTATCGCTTTTGCCCTTGGTTGGACAACCGCCGCCCCGGCAGGCGAACCGCTGGGTTTTGGTTTATCGAAAAAATATTGTCTGGGAGAGGTTTGTCTTGGCGAATCTGACGCAGACCATCCTGAGTTGAAAATAGGCGAGGCATTAAGTAAAGCTGCCCGCTACAAGAAGGTTCCCATTTGCAATATTTCGGATGCCTCGGTGTATTTGCGGGATGTAAAATTCAGGAATGGCACGCAAGGGATCATCTACCTGCTTGCCGACCCCGGCAATCTGAATGCCCGACCCGAAAAATATTTCCGCATCAGCAGTATTACCGTGAAATTCGACCCGTTTCTTTCGGCGGATGGCGTCAAGGAGCTTCAGCAAAAGATTGCCGGTCGTTACGGCATGGAACGGTCAAGTTCATATGGCTTTGGGATCAAGGACGGGAAGCGGTCTATCAGTTTTACGGTTTCTCCCTGGGAATCAAGGATTGTCGTTAATGGCATAGATAACCCGGAGTTCCAGGCCCAGCCCGGATGCTCGCCAAAACCGCCGGAACTGTAAACTCAGGCGGTGTAGTGGTAGGGTGGGTCGTTTTTGTGCCCACGTGGTCAGCTACGTTCTCTGGTTATTCCGCGTCGTTGCATTATCAGGCTGCGTTGCATAGCTTCATTATCGAACTGCCGGCGCGGATTTACTAACCGGAAGGGGGGTGAAAGACATAAAGCCTGCGTCGAAATTTACATTAAAATCAATCAAGTTTGACCCCATTGATTCTCGGGTTGGATCCCGGTGGTGGTGCAACGGGGCTACATGTAAAGTCATGCTGGCATTGAACACACTTGTTGGAGTAGGGAGGGATGCCTCGAAAAGCCACATTATTGTTCGCCCCACATTCCGGACAGAAGAAATTCCCATTCATCCGCTTCACCGCACCTTTGCGGGTAAGGAAGACGTAAATCCAGACGAATGGGGATGCCAGAATCCCCAAGGGAACAGTGATGAAGTGCAGACCCGGAAGAACGATCGAAAGAATTGCCACAAACAGTATCAGTACAAACATTTTCATTCCTTGGAGAAAAGCGCCTCCCGTTGTGTAGAACTCGACTCGGCAGACTCCAACCGTCTCTTTGTCGTTGCAATACACCTGCAAGGGATGTGGCGTTTGACTCATGTTTTTTCCGATGCCCCTTTATTGCCGCCCTACGTCTGACTTGGGTTTCACCCTTCCGCCGCTTCTTCCTCACCTTCGCCCTTGGCCTTGCGCTTCACCGTTTTCGGGTCGCAGGTAATGGGGCGGTAGATTTCGACCCGGTCGCCGTCGGCGAGCGCGGCGTCGAGTTTGGCGAGTTTGCTGAAGATGCCGACTTTCTGCTGCTCCAGGTCGATTTCGGGGAACTGTTTGAGGATGCCGGAGCGTTCGATGGCGTCCTTGACGGTGGCGCCATCGGGCACTTCGGTGTTGAGCCAGACTTGGCGGCTGGGGCTGGCGTAGGCGATTCCGATTTTCATGGTTTCTCCCTTACGCGGCGCTGTGGGCGCCGCCCATCTGGATTGCTTTACCTGCACGCACGTCCAGCATGCGTTTGCCTACCACCAGAAAGCCGAGGGTCAGAAAGCCGCCGGGTGGCAGGATCATCATCAAAATGCCAGTATCAGTGGGCAACAAGCGCATTTCCATGAACTTGAAGGCGGGACCAAACAACAGCGATGCGTCGGCGAACAGGGTGCCTACGCCAATGATCTCGCGCACCGCGCCGATGATGGTGAGCGCGATGGTGAAGCCAAGACCCATGAACAGTCCGTCCACCAGCGAGGGCAAGGTCGGATTTTTGCCCGCGAAAGACTCAAGGCGGGCAAGTGGTAAGCAATTGGACACAATCAGGGGAATAAACATGCCCAGAACCTTGTACAGCTCGTGCATCCACGCATTCATGAAGAGATCCACCAGTGTTACCATGGAGGCAATGACCAGGATGAATACCGGGATGCGTACCTCCTGGGTGATACGGTTGCGGAACATGCCCACCAGCATGCTGGATGCGGCCATCACCACCGCCGTCGCCAGTCCCATGCCCAGACCGTTGGTGGCGCTGGTAGTCATGGCCATGGACGGGCATAGGCCCAGCAACATGGCGAACACGCCGTTGTTTTCCCACAGGCCATCGCGGATGATGGTTTTGTATTGCGACGACATTTAATGTGCCTCCTTCATGGGTGTCTTGCTGGCGTTGATGTCCATCATTTGCATCTTGTTGGCGGCGAACAATTGAAGCCCTTTGCGGACGGCGTCAACCACGCCACGGGGCGTAATGGTGGCACCGGCGAACTGGTCGAACTGGCCTCCGTCCTTCTTTACCTTCCATTTATCGGGCTGCGGGTTGCCGAGAGAAAGTCCGGTGAAGCGCAGTATCCAGTCGCTTTTCTTGACTTCCATCTTGTCGCCTAGGCCGGCGGTTTCTTTATGGGCGAGGACGCGCACGCCGAGGACGTTGCCCTGAGCATCCACGCCTAGCATAAGCTTCATTTCGCCGGCATAGCCGGTGCCGAATATCTCATAGGCTACACCGGTTACCTTACCTTCCTTGGTGGCGCGATAGACGGTGATTTCCTTGTTGCGCTCGTTCTTCATGGTGAAGGCATCCGAGACCGGATTGTTGTCGTGGATGTTGTCCGGGATCACCTGGCTGAGCGAGTTCAGCCGGTCTTCCAGGGCGCGCGCGGCAATATCATCCACAGTAATGCTGTCGCTAATGGCGAGCACGATTCCGAAACCCAGGCAAAATGCGCCCAGAATCAGCCCGTGACCCAGTGTGCGCTGTTTTTTCATGGTTTTCCCTTCCCCAGCGGCAGCGGTTCACCCTTTCTGTTGCGCCCGAACGCGCGCGGGCGGGTGTATTGGTCGATGATGGGGGTCAATGCATTCATCAGCAGTACCGCAAAAGCTACGCCCTCGGGGTAGCCGGCGAAGGTGCGGATGAGCCAGATCAGCACGCCGCAGCCAACGCCGAACACCAGTTGGCCCTTCTTGGAGACCGGCGAGGTGACGTAGTCGGTAGCGATGAAGAACGCGCCCAGGAAGGTGGCGCCGGATACCAGATGGAAGGTGCCTGAGGAAAAGCGCGCTGGATCGACGGCGTGGAATGTCGCAGCTATCAGGAACAGTCCGCCCATTACGCTCAACGGAATGTGCCACGAAATGATGCGCCGCGCCATCAGGAACAGGCCACCGGCCAATATCAGCACCGCCGAGGTCTCACCCAGGCTGCCGGCGCGGTAGCCCAGCATCATGTCCATCAGGTCGGGAACCTGCGCCATCGATTGCGTCACCGGGATGCCGCGCGACAGCTCGGTCTTGACATGGCCGAGCGCCGATGCCGCACTCACCGCATCGGGCATCTGGCCGCCGATGGTGATGCCGATGGCTTCGAAAAGGCCAGGCGCGCCGGCTGAGAACAGCGGATGCGGCATTACCCAGGCGGTCATTACTACAGGGAATGATATTAGTAGGACAGTACGCCCCACCATGGCGGGGTTGAACATATTCTGGCCGATGCCTCCGAAGGTGTGCTTGGCGAGGCCGATAGCGAACACCGCGCCGAGCACGCCGACCCACCATGGCGCCCAGGGCGGCAGGCTCATCGCAAGCAGCCAGCCAGTGAGGGCGGCCGAGTAGTCGGAAAGCGCCGCTTTAATCGGCTGGCCGGCTAATGCGAGGCAGAGGGCCTCGGCCACCACGCAGGAACCGACAGTGATGGTGAACAGCAGGATTGCCGGCCAGCCGAACAGGTAAAGGTTGAAGGCGGTGGCCGGCATGAGCGCCAGCAACACTGTGAACATGGTTTTTTGAACGCTGCTGACCTGATGGGTAAACGGCCCACTTTGGTTGATGGATAGGAGGCTCATGCGGGTGTCTCATCCTTTTCTTTTTCTTTGGCGGCAGCTTCTTTGGCGGCGGCAGCGGCAGCAGCCTGGGCTTTCTTGGCGGCCAGGGCGGCAGCTTTGTCTGCGGCGGCTTTTTCCACGCGCAGGGTGTGGGCCTCGGACAGAATCCGTGTCTGGTCGTTCTTGCGCTGTTCGCGCCCCTGGGCGTTGATCATGCCCTTGGCGTAGTTGAAATAGTGCACCAGCGGGATGTGCGACGGGCACACCCACGAGCAGCTGCCGCACGAGACGCAGTCCATCACGCCCAGCTTTGCGGCGACCTCGAAATTGTCCTTGCGGATGAAGGCGGCCATTTCTACCGGCACCAGGCCGCACGGGCAAATCGTCACGCAGCTGCCGCAACGGATGCAGGCGCTGGCCGGCTGCGGGTCGATCTCTCCGGCGGTGAGCGCCAGTATGCCCGACATGCCTTTGACCACCGGCACGTCCAGGCCGGGCAGCGGCTGGCCCATCATCGGTCCGCCGTTGACCAGGCGCTCGGGAACGACCGCGAAGCCGCCGCAGAAGGCGACCAGGTCCGCCACCCTGGCACCGATCGGCGCCTCGATGTTGTTCGGTTCGCGTATCGCCCCGCCGCTCACTGTCACCACGCGGGAAACCAGCGGGCGACCGAAGCGCACGGCATGATGCACGGCGCGGGCGGTGGCGACGTTATGCACCACCACGCCGATGTCGGCGGTAAGCTTCTTCGCCGGGGTTTCGCGCCCGGTAATGGCCTGCACCAGGTGGCGCTCGGAGCCCATCGGGTACTGCACCGGCACGCCTACCACCTCGATCCCGGTAAAAACGGATGCGGCCTGGGTCATGGCGGCGAGGGCCTGCGGCTTGTTGTCCTCGATGGCGATCACCACTCTGGGTGTGCCTAGCGCGTGCGCCATGATGCGTGCGCCGTCGATCACCTCGTCGGCGTGTTCGCGCATCACCCGGTCGTCGCAAGTCAGGTAGGGCTCGCATTCGGCACCGTTGAGCAGCAGGATTTCGAGCTTGTAGCGCATACCGAGATCGAGCTTGACCGCCGAGGGGAAGGCCGCGCCGCCCATGCCGACGATGCCCGACTGGGCAACACGCTCGCGGATCAGTTGCGGGTCGGCGTTCAGCGGGTCAGCGATGGGCTCGGGCAGGTTGGCCCACTCGTCCTTGCCGTCAGGTTCGAGGATGATGGTGGTCTGCGCCAGTCCGGAAGGATGAGGCGCGGCGATTGCGGAAATGGCCTGGATGCGGCCCGAGGTGGGCGCGTGCTGGGGAGCCGACACCGCGCCGCCGCTACGCGCGATCATCTGCCCTTTCTTGACCAGATCGCCCTCGTTCACCAGCACTTCTGCCGGTGCGCCGATGTGCTGCTGCAAGGGGATATACAGCGCGACCGGCATGGGCAGGGTGACGATGGATTTTTCGCTGCTCAGTTCCTTGCGGTAGTCGGGATGGATGCCGCCGCGGATGGGGAAAAGCTTCATTTGCAACCTGCTCCTTTAATGCACGACGTGCTGATGCGGGGCTTCAGGCTTGGGCCAGTGCCAGGTGCCCAGCGTTTCCGGGATCGGGCGCATCACAATCGCGTCGGTGGGGCAGACCTTGACGCACTTGGCGCAGCCGTGGCAGGCCTCCGCGATCACCGAATGCATCAGCTTGTTGGCGCCCATGATGGCGTCCACCGAGCATTCCTTGATGCAGCGCGTGCAGCCGATGCATAGATCCTCGATGATGACGGCGTATTCCGGCCCTTTTTCCTCGTGTTCCGAGAAGTCGGCGGTGACGCCCAGTTTCTTGGCAAGCGTTTCGATCACTGTCTTTCCACCGGGCGTGCACAGGGTCACCGGTGCTTCGCCTTTCGCCAGCGCCGCCGCGTACTGGCCGCAGCCGACATAGCCGCACTGGCCGCATTGCGAACCCGGCAGCATGGCCTTCAGTTCTTCTTCCAGCGGGTTTTCCTCCACCGCGAGAAAACGCGCCGCCGCGCCGAGTATGCCGCCCAGGGCGACGCCCATTACTGTGAGACTGCCTACAGCGATTAACATAATCTGATCCTCAAGTCGTACTCATGCCGGAAAAACCCATGAACGCCAGTGCCAGCAGGCCGGCGACGATGAATCCGATCGGCGGGCCAGCGAACAAACGTGGGACATCCGCCAGTGCCAGTCGTTCGCGCAATCCGGCGAAAATCACCATTACCAGGCTGTAGCCGATCGACGAGGCGAAGGCGAAAAGCGTGGCGCCGATGAAGGTCATCCGGCCCTCTACCAGCAGTATGGCGATACCCAGCACGGCGCAGTTGGTGGTGATCAGCGGCAGATAGATGCCCAGCATCTGGAACAGCGGCGGCGACACTTTCTTCACCGTCAGCTCGGTGAACTGCACGGCGGCGGCGATCACCAGGATGAAGGTCACTGTGCGCAGATACCACAGGTTATAGGGTTCCAGCAGATAGGTTGCGACCGCCCAGTCTGCCATCGACGAAACGGTGATGACGAAGGTGGTGGCCAAGCCCATGCCGACAGCGGTGTCGATGCGCGTGGTGACGCCCATGAACGAGCACAGGCCGAGGAAGCGGGCCAAGATGACGTTGTTGACCAGCGCCGCGCTGACCATCAATAAAATGTATTCCTTCATTTTCCGGCCTTTGGCATATTTAATGTGATGGGGTGACAAACAACGGCCGCATCGGCGCGGCGCAAAAAACGGGGCGCGAGTTCGCCCCGTGCGGACAGGTGGCTGGCGATCAACCGCGCCAGCCCCAAGCCAAGCAACAGGCCGCCAACCATGGCGGCCAGGGTGATGCCGTCGCGGCCATCGGCCCATTGCGCCAGCGCGCCGGCGATCAGCGCGGTCGCCAGCGGAATGGCATAGGCGGTGAGCGATGCCTTGACCAGCGCGTTCTCGCGTATGCCGACCACCACGCGTTCGCCGACGGCGAGTCCGGCCTGGTTTTCGAGCGAGAAACGGCGGGCTTCGAGCCGGTTGGCCGTGGTGCCGATGCCCTTGGCGCCGCAGGCCGACGACGAGGCGCAACTGCCGCAAGTGCTGGTCTGCTCGGGCTCCAGCCAGGCCAGGTTGCCTTCCACCGCGACGACGTGGGCGATGCCCTCGACCATGGCGGGCGCGCTGAAGTCTATTGGGTTTTCTTCGGTGGCGGTCACGCTCAGGCTTCCACGGTGGACACTACGCCCTCGGGCGTGACGTAGAGGGCCTTGATGCCGCCGGCAGCCCGGAGGATAGCCAGTCGGCGCGTCACCGGCGCCATCAGCATGGCGGTGGAGAGGCCGTCGGCGACGGTGCCGGTGTTGGCCACCACCGAGACTCCCAGCAGCGCGGGCGCGGTGCGGCCGGTGCGGGTATCCATCAGGTGGGTGAAGGCGCCGGCGGGGTCGAACAGGGTGCCATAGCCGCCCGAAGTGGATACGCACTGATCCACCACGTCCAGCGTGGCTACAGTGCGGTCGGGGTCGGCGGGATTGGCGATGCCGATGCGCCAGGCCGAGCCGTCAGGCTTGGTCGACAGGGCGCGCGGCTCGCCCATGTCCACCAGCATGCGGTCGAAGCCGTGGGCGCGCAGCACGTCGGTGACCCGGTCGGTGATGTAACCCTGGGCGCCGCTGTTGAGCGTCAGGCCCATGCCGGGGCGCGCGAAGGCGATGCGTCGGCGATCCGTGTCCACCTCGACGGCGCGCCAGTCTACCAGCGCGAGCGCAGCTTCAAGTTCGCGCGGAGCCGGCCCGGCGGGGTCGGGGTTTGCACCGGTGAAATGACGGAAATAGGTTTGCCACAGCGGTTGCACGGTGGGGTCGTAGACGCCGTCGCTGATCCTGGCCAGCGACAGGGCGTGCGTCAGCAGGGCGATGAAGTCGGCCGGCGCATTCTCCAGCACGCCGTCGTGGTTGAGCGCAGAGATGGCGCTGTCGGCGCGATAGACGCTGAAAATGGCCTCTAGCCGCTTCAGTTCGTTCAGCCCGGCAGCGATAGCCGCGCGCGCTTGCGCCTCGTCGGTGTGGTAAAGCTGGATCGAGGCCGGCGCGCCCAGCGCGGTGCCTTCCCAGCGCACTGGCCTAGCCTGGGAAGTCCCTGCTTTCAGCAACAGCAGCGGCAGGCCGACAGCGGCGGCGGCGATGGTGATGAAGCGGCGGCGAGACAAGACGACTGGCATGGTACGTGACCTCGACAGATTCATGAATTCAAAAATCCGTGTAGTATATCCGTTATGTAGGAGCGTGAAAATGGGTGCAGGTTCAGCGTAATGTTACGATGAGTGCGTTCTGCCTGACAAGATTCTGCTATTTAAGGGTGGGGGTTGGCGCAATGAGGGAAAGCCCCGGGTTGCGCCGCCCTGCGGCTAACCCCGGTTATGCTTTCTAAAACGGCAACGTCAAGTCCGGCGTCGATGCCAGTAACACCGCCCGAAATTCCTCCTGAATCCGCTTCAGCGCCACCTCGTTGTCCCCCTCGAAGCGCAGCACGATCACCGGCGTAGTGTTGGACGGTCGCATCAGGCCGAAGCCGTCGGCGTATTCCACGCGCAGGCCGTCGAGGGTGATGACTTCCTGGGCGTTGGGGAATTTGGCGGTCTTTTGCAGCTGGTCGATCAGGGCGTAGTGCGCGCCTTCTTCCATTTTGATCTGAAGTTCCGGCGTGTTCACGGTGTCCGGCAGGCCATGCAGAGTGGCGTTGATGTCGGCCTGTTGCGAAAGGAATTCGAGCATCCGCGCGCCGGCGTAAAGGCCGTCGTCGAAGCCGTACCAGCGCTCCTTGAAGAAGATGTGGCCGCTCATCTCGCCGGCCAGCAGGGCGCCGGTTTCCTTCATCTTGGCCTTGATGAAGGAGTGGCCGGTCTTCCACAGCAGCGGCTTGCCGCCGCGTTCGCGGATCCAGGAAAACAGGTTACGGGTGGATTTGACGTCGAAGATGATTTCTGCGCCGGGGTTGCGCGCGAGCACGTCCTGCGCGAACAGCATCAGCTGGCGGTCGGGGTAGATAATTCGGCCATCCTTGGTGACCACGCCCAGGCGATCTCCGTCGCCGTCGAAGGCGAAGCCGATTTCGGCGTCGCTGGTCTTGAGGCGGGCGATCAGGTCGCGCAGGTTCTCGGGGATCGAGGGGTCGGGGTGGTGGTTGGGAAAATTGCCGTCCACTTCGCAGAACATTTCTTCCACTTCGCAGCCCATGTCGCGGTAGAGCTTGGGCGCGAAGGCGCCAGGCACGCCGTTGCCGCAGTCGACGATGATTTTCATCTTTCTCGCCAGTTTCACGTCGGAGGTGATGCGGGTGAGGTATTCGTCGGCGATGTCGTGAGTGCTGTAGCTGCCGCTACCGTTGGACAGGTCGCCCTGTTCCAGGCGTATCCGCAGCGCCTGGATCGCGTCGCCGGACAGGGTGTCGCCAGACAGCACCATCTTCAGGCCGTTGTAGTCGGGCGGGTTGTGGCTGCCGGTGACCATTACCGCAGAGTCCGTCTTGAGCTGGTAGGCGGCGAAGTAGGTCATCGGGGTGGCGACCAGCCCCAAGTCGATCACGTTGATGCCGGCTTTCTGGATGCCGCGCGCCAGTGCTGCGGCCAAATCCGGCCCGGACAGGCGGCCGTCGCGGCCGATAGCGATGGCGGTCTGCTTGCGCGCTACGGCTTCCGAGCCGATGGCGTGGCCGATGGCCTCGACGATTTCCGGGGTCAGGGTTTTCCCGATAATCCCTCGGATGTCGTAGGCTTTGAAAATCTCCTTGGGCAGATTCATGGTGGGGCTCCGTGATGGGTGGGGTTTGGCTTGATTATGCGGGTTTTCGACCGATTTTTCCATCTTCCACCAAGCCAGAGTATAATCTTTAGCCTCTGACTATATTCTGAAAAGCACACCACCATGCAACTCGCCAAATCTCTACTGGAAAAATACAGCAAGGCCGGGCCGCGTTACACTTCTTATCCGACCGCACCCTATTTCACCGAGGCCTTCGGCGAGAAGGAGTGGCTGGAAGAAATCAAGCAGACTCAGGATAGGGGGCGCGACCTGTCGCTGTATGTCCACATCCCGTTCTGCGACACGCTGTGCTACTACTGCGGCTGCAACATGGTGGCGACAAAGAAATACGAGAAGGCGACCGAATACCTGGGCTACCTGTTCCAGGAAATCGACCGTGTCGCGGCGCTAGCCAATCCCGTCCGGGTGGCGCGCCAGTTGCACTGGGGCGGCGGCACGCCGACCTATCTGAATCCTGACGACATCCGCCGCCTGTTCGCCCATATCACCAGCCGCTTTACCCTCGCCGCCGATGCTGAGGCCGGCTGCGAGGTCGATCCGCGCGAGCTGACCCGCGAACACGTCAAAGCCCTGAAGGAATCCGGCTTCAATCGTATCAGCCTGGGCATACAGGACCTGAACGCCAGCGTGCAGCAGGCGGTCAACCGGGTGCAGCCGGAAAGCCTGATCCGCCAAGTGTACGGCTGGATGCGCGAGGAAGGTTTCGATAGCGTCAACATGGACCTGATGGTGGGCCTGCCGCACCAGACCGTGGAAACCTATAGCAATACGCTGGACAAGATTATCGACATGGGGCCGGACCGGCTGGCGGTGTTCAATTACGCCCATGTGCCATGGATGATGAAGCACCAGAAGCTGATTATCGAATCCGATCTGCCCAGCCTGCAAACCCGTCTCGCGCTACAGCAGCTGATATTGGACAAGCTCAGCGCGGCAGGCTACGTCTACATCGGCCTCGACCATTTCGCGAAAGCCGACGATGAAATCATCAGGGCGCAGCAAAGCAAGACTCTGTACCGCAACTTCCAGGGCTACACCACCCATAAGAACTGCGATATCTATGCTTTCGGCGCTTCCTCCATCAGCCAGACCGATGACGTGTTCGTGCAGAACGTGAAAAAGCTGCCCGACTATTACCGGTTGGTGGGTGAGGGACGGCTGCCGACGGAGCGCGGCCTGCGCGTGACGAATGAGGACAAGCTGCGCCGCGATGCCATTACCCGCATCATGTGCGACCTGGAACTCGACAAGACTTCGTTCGGGCGTACCTGGGGGATAGCTTTCGACAGTTATTTCGCCGATGCCTTGGTGGAGTTGAAGGAGATGGAAGCGGACGGACTGGTTATCTTGTCGCCGGAAAAGGTCACGGTAACCCAACCTGGCCGTTTTTTCCTGCGCAACATCGCAATGCCTTTCGACGCCTACCTCAAGCAGCAATCGGCGGAAAAGCCGCGCTTCTCCAAGACCCTGTAGTTTTTATCCCCAATTGTCCATTGGCCTCAAGCCAATGGATTTCCCTGTAGAGCGGCCATGGCCGCGATAGTCGCCAATCGTGGCCAAGGCCGCTCCTACGAATTTTCACGAAACGCGTAGGACAATCCGGCCATGGCCGCCACGACCTCCTCGAACACCCGTTGCGGCGTGAGCTTCATCATGCAGTCAAAGTGACCGAGCGGGCAGACCCGCTTGAAGCAGGGGCTGCAGGGCAGGTTCAGGCTGACGATTCGGGCCAGATCCGACAGCGGTGGGGTGAAGCCGTGGCTGGACGACCCGAACAGCGCGATCATCGGCTTGTTTAGCGCGGCGGCAATGTGCATCAAGCCGGAATCGTTGACTACGGCGAGGCTCGCGGCGGCAAGCAGGTCGATGGCTTCGTCCAGTTCGGTTTGGCCGCACAGGTTGCGGGCCGCCCCATTACTTGACCTCTCGATTTCCGCACCAATTTCCGCATCCTTGTGCGAGCCCAGCAGCCAGATTTCATGGCCCGCGTTCACTAGCATCCGCGCCAGTTCGGCGAAGTGCGGTGCCGGCCAGCGTTTGGCCGGGCCGTATTCGGCGCCGACGCAGAACGCGATCACCGTTTTTTTCGGGAACAGGCCCAGTTTGGCAAGGGTGGTTTGTACCCGGTCTTTATCCGCCGTCAGGCGCGGGTTCTCCACCGGACGGCGCAGCGGGGCGCCGGGATTTTCGGCCAGGGCGGCGAAGCGCTCCACCATCAGGGGCAGCGCCTGTTTGTCCAGATGCCGCAGGTCATTGACCAGGCCAAAGCGCATCTCGCCTTTGAAGCCGGTGCGTAGCGGTATGCCTGCAAAAAAAGGGATCAGTGCCGATTTAAGCGAATTGGGCAGGATGATGGCGTGGTCATAGTGATCCAGCCGCAACGCGCGCCCCAGCTTCCAGCGCAGCTTGAGGCTGAACTCGCCATGGGCCAGCGGATTGATGACAACACGCCGGATTTCCGGCATACGCTCCAGCACCGGCGCTACCCATGCCGGCGCGAAGGCGTCGATCACGGCATCGGGATAGCGTTCCCGCAGACGCCGTAACAGGGGCTGCGCCATCACGGCGTCGCCGACCCAGGAGGGGGCGATGATGAGGATTTTCGGCATGAATCTTTTCACTGCAGGGGACGTAGGTTGGACACTCTGTGCCCAACAAATAAGCGGTAAACCAGTTTTTAGCGATGCCCTTTCGGCAAGTCGCCCTTCAGTTTGTACAGCGTGCCGCAGTAGGGGCACAGCGCTTCGCCGGTCTTTTCTATCGGCAGGAACACCCTCGGGTGGCTGCTCCAAGCAGGCATCGCGGGGGTTGGGCAATGCAGCGGCAAATCCTTCGCCGAAACTTCGTAATAACGTGCCTTGAATTCGGGTTGCATCGCTCGCTCCTTAAACCAGGGCCAGCCAGTCCTGATGGTTGGCTGTCTTGCCGGTGACGCAGTCGAAATACATGGCTTGCAGTCTGGCCGTGACCGGGCCGCGTGTGCCTGCGCCGATGGTGCGGTTGTCCAGTTCCCGGATCGGTGTGACTTCCGCTGCGGTGCCGGTGAAGAAGGCTTCGTCCGCGCTGTAGACCTCGTCGCGGGTGATGCGTTTTTCCACCACCGGCAGGCCGATTTCGTCGGCCAGATGGATGATGGTGTCGCGGGTGATGCCTTCCAGCGCGGAAGTCAGGTCCGGCGTGTAGAGCTTGTCGTTGCGGACGATAAAGACGTTTTCGCCCGATCCTTCCGCCACAAAACCGTCCACATCCAGCAGCAGAGCTTCCTGGTAGCCGTCTTGCTCGGCCTCGCGGTGAGCCATGATCGAGTTCATGTAATTGCCGTTGGCCTTGGCCTTGCACATGGTGATGTTGACGTGGTGGCGGGCGAAGGATGAAGTCTTGACGCGGATGCCGTTTTCCAGCGCCTCGGCACCGAGATAGGCGCCCCAGGGCCAAGCGGCAACGATAATATGGGTGCTCAAGGATTTGGCCGAGATGCCCATGGCTTCCGAGCCGTAGAACGCCATCGGGCGGATGTAGCCGGATTCCAGGTTATTCATCCGTACCGCGTCTTTTTGCGCCTGGCTGATGGTTTCCTTGTCGAACGGCATTTTCATGCCGAGGATATGTGCCGAGCGGAACAGCCGGTCGGTGTGCTCCTTGAGACGGAAGATCGCCGTGCCCTTGTCGGTCTTGTAGGCGCGTACGCCTTCGAACACGCCCATGCCGTAGTGCAGAGTGTGGGTGAGGACGTGGGTGGTGGCGTCGCGCCAGTTCACCATCTTGCCGTCGTACCAGATCAGGCCATCGCGGTCGGACATAGACATGCTGTGCTCCAGAATTCAAGTAATTGAGAATGGTCTAATTGTAACGTATTTTAATTCAATACGTCTTTGCCGCAGAGTTCGCGGGGTGAACTGGATGGACGCCATGTTTTCCCCACTGGGCAGGGAGAAAACAATACCGCTGCTCACCGTCGAACCAAGAACGCAGGACAGAAGCACGAAGCACGAGAAGCACGGGGTCAAGTCTAGCAAAGTAGCATGTTTCCAGTTATATTTCCCGCGTCATGTCCCGCCCAATCCGAATAGAGTTTCCCGACGCGCTCTACCACGTCACCGCACGCAGCGTCAAAAGGGGCGGGTCTTGACATCATCGCGATCAAAGGGGCCAG
>Ga0210026_1001530_pt1 | contig 22318 bp, 24 predicted proteins | sample CryGeymeta201509_FD_183977 | JGI IMG/M metagenome (GOLD analysis project Ga0210026, IMG submission 183977) | Groundwater microbial communities from Crystal Geyser aquifers in Utah, USA - Crystal Geyser metaG 2015-09 (SPAdes) (version 2) | ecosystem: Environmental > Aquatic > Deep subsurface >...
CGGTTGCCGGACTGGTGTTTTACCTGCTTGCGCCCATTCTCACGCCGTTCGTGGCGGCAGGCATACTCGCCTATATCTGCAATCCGCTGGTGTCGCGCCTGTGCGCGTTGAAGCTGCCGCGCGCCCTGGCGGTGGTCGTGGTGATGCTGGCCTTGCTGCTCCTTTTTGCCGGACTGTTGTTGATTATGTTGCCCTTGCTGGAGAAGGAAAGCAGCCTGTTGGTCGCGCGCCTGCCGGAATGGATTGAAGCCGGGCGGGTGCGTTTTCTGCCTTTGCTGCAACAGGGGTTTGGTGCGGCGCTGCAATGGGACAGCGCCGCGCTGAAAAACCTGTTGATGAACCACTGGCAAAGCGCGGGTGGGGTGGCCGGAAAACTGCTGCCCCTGCTGTCGAGCGGCGGTGGTGCAATTATCGGCATTTTCGTAAATTTAATGCTGATTCCGGTGGCGATGTTCTATCTGCTGCGCGATTGGGACGAGTTGCTGGCGCATCTGGACGCGCTGATTCCCCGCCATTGGCACGACAAAGTGCATGAAATTGGCGGCGAGGTGGATGGCGTGCTGGCGGAATTTTTGCGCGGCCAGATTGCCGTGATGCTGCTGATGAGTGCCTTTTATAGCCTGGTGTTATGGCTGGTCGGACTGGAATTTGCCTTGCCCATCGGCATCGTCGCCGGGATGTTGGTGTTTATTCCTTACCTGGGCATGATTACCGGACTGACGCTGGCTACCTTGGCGGCTGCGATGCAGTTCACCGAATTTTCCAGCGTGTTGTGGGTGTGGGCGGCGTTTGCTGCCGGGCAGTTGCTCGAAGGCACGCTAATCACGCCCTGGCTGGTGGGCGAGCGCATCGGCTTGCATCCGCTGGCGGTGATCTTCGCCTTGCTGGCGGCAGGTCAAGTATTCGGCTTCTTTGGTGTGTTGCTGGCCTTGCCGCTCTCCGCCACCCTGCTGGTCGGCCTGCGTCACGGCAAAGCCAGTTATCTGTCGAGCAGCATGTACCGCAAACCATGAGTCAACTGTTGCTCGACATCACGCCGGACTGGTGGCCGACCTTCGAAAACTTTGTCGCGGGCGGCAATCAGGAATTGTTGTCCGTGCTGCACGATGCCTTGACGGGCGAACGCCGCGAACGCCGACTCTACATCTGGGGGCAAACGGGAAGCGGCAAGAGTCATCTGCTGCAAGCCTGTATTGGTGCTGCGCAAAATGCAGGCCTCTCTGCCGTGTATGCGCGAGGCGCTGTGCCTGAACCCGCCGAGGTTGTCGCGGTGGATGATGCCGATGCGCTGGACGATGCGGCTCAGATAGAATTATTCAATGTTTACAATAGGATACGCGATAATGGCGGAATGCTGCTGGTCAGCGGCAAGCAGGCACCGCTCAATCTCGCGTTGCGCCCCGACCTGCGCACTCGCCTGGGCTGGGGGCTGGTGTATCAGGTGCAAGGGCTTTCCGACACCGAAAAAGCGCAGGCGCTCGCGCAACACGCCAAGGCCAGGGGCTTTACCCTGACCCATGAAGTCACCCAATATCTGCTGCGCCACGGGCGGCGCGACCTGCCCAGCTTGCTGGGGCTACTCGACGCGCTGGACGAACACACGCTGCGCCTGCACCGCACCCCTTCAGTGCCGCTGCTCAAGGAAGTCTTACAACAAACCCTGGAACTGAAATGAATCAAGAATTCCCGTTGGAAACCCCCATCCCCCCTCCTGCTCCCCCCTTGAAGGGGGGAGCGCGTACCGCAGCCCGCCACCCTCCCCTTCAAGGGGAGGGATGGGGTGGGGATGGGGTGAAACCTTCGGACTTGAAGTTAGCCTTATTCGATCTGGACAACACCCTGCTCAATGGCGACAGCGATTTCGAGTGGTCGCAATTTTTAATCCGCATGGGTATTCTCGACCGCGAACTGTTCGAGGTAAAAAATCAGGCGTTTTACGACCAGTACAAGGCGGGTACGCTGGACATCCACGAATTTCTGGATTTCCAGCTCAAACCCTTGTCGCGCCACCCGCATACCACGCTGGACGAATGGCACGGCCAATTCATGCGTGAAGCCATTCTGCCGATGATAGGCCAGCCCGCGCGCGACCTGGTGCGGCAGCATCAGGCGGCAGGCGACCTGTGCGTCATCATCACCGCCACCAATAGCTTTGTCACCGCACCGATCGCCCGCGAATTCGGCATTGAACACCTGATCGCCACCGATCCGGAACAGCGTGACGGCGAATTCACGGGTGCCGTCGCGGGGATACCCAGCTTCAAGGAAGGCAAAATTATCCGTCTGGAAAACTGGCTGAGCGATCGCGGCTGGACGCTGGAGGGCTTCAATGAGAGCACTTTTTACAGTGATTCGATGAACGACCTGCCGCTGCTGCGCAAGGTCAGCCACCCCGTCGCCGCGAACCCCGACGACACCTTGCGCCGCCATGCAGAACAGCAGGGCTGGCCTATCATCAGCCTGCGTTGATTACATGCGCCAGACCAGCAGGGTGGAGTGGTGCAGGTCGTTCACCGTGATGCGTTCATTCGGTGTGTGGTCGGGTACGTTGAAAGTGCTGCTGACCAACACCGTGCCCGGGCGCATTTCCCTGCTGGCCTTGTGCCAGAGCTGCTCCATCGGTACGGGCGACAGATAGGCGAACACCACGTCGTATTGGCCGAGGTGGCAGGCGGGCAGACGCTCATCCCAGATGCTGCCCCAGTGGACCTGGCAATTGCGATAGGGCTTGCAGCGCAGCCAGCTCCACAGCAGCGGCAGGGGCGCGGATTCCACCCCCGTGTATTCACCGTCCGGCCTGACCCGTGCCAGATGGGTCAACACGCCGCCCAGGCCTGAGCCCAAGTCAATGAAGCGGAAGCCCTTGCCATTATTATTGGGGGAGGGGAGCAGCCCTTCCAGCGCCTGCCACACCTTGTTGCTGGAAAGATACAGCGGAACCTGGGTTCGATAGGTACTCCAGTAAACTGCCAGCATGAGCAGAAAGGCCGCAAGGAAGTAGCCGGGCGGGATGTCGAGGGTGAGCATCAACACCAGCGCGGGCGCGAAGGCCAGTTGAATCGCCAGCCACCAGCGCGCCAGCCCCGCCAGATAGCTGAAACTCGCGGCAAGCAAGCCGCATAGCAGCGCGAAAGTGAGTAGCTCAGGCTGAAAACCCAGCAGCCGCACGCCCGTCAAGACGAGTGCTGCTGCTGCGAACTGCAACAGCAGGGCGATGACGGAGGGGGGGAGTTTGTCGAGTAACTTGCGCAATTTCGTAGGGGCAGATGGCAATGCGTTTCGGGTGGCAGGGGTAGCACGACCCTTCGGAACTATGAGGGAATATGCAATTGCACTCCCTCCCTAACCCTCCCCCTTGAAGGGTGAGGGGGCATGAGCTTAGCGCACTAAGGCCGCTTCGACTTCGTCTCTTTTGGCTTTGCCGACCAGGCGTTCCGCCAGCGTCAGCGCGAAATCCATCGCCGTGCCGGGGCCGCGCGAGGTGGTGAGGTTGCCATCCTGTACGACGGCACCCGCTTGAACTTGCACTTTAGGGAATTCGTCCAGGCAAGTCGGATAGCAGGTCGCGCGTTTGCCATCGAGCAAGCCAGCGGCGGCCAGTACCGAGGGGGCGGCACAGATCGCGGCGACCTGTTTGCCTTGTTGCGCCATATCCTGCACCAGTTTGATGACGCGCGCATCGTTACGCAAATGGGTGGCACCCGGCAATCCGCCGGGCAGCACTACCATATCGAATGGGTCATGCAGCACGGCATCCAGCGTGGTGTCGGGCAGTAGCTGGATGTTGCGGCTGCCGCGCAACGCGCCTGCGCCCAAACCCGCCAGCGTGACGCTGATTCCGGCGCGGCGCAGGATGTTGACGATGGTGACTGTTTCCAGTTCTTCACTGCCTGCCGCGAATAACACCAATACTTTGCTCATTGTTCGGCTCCCAGTTGGTATGCGTGCAACAGCGCGCTTTTAAGTTGAGGATGTTGCTCCAAATCAGCGATGCCCATCTCGCGCAAGGCGATCGCCTGCAACGGGGCGAACAGGGACTCGTTTTGATGGTCGCGCAGATAGGCGGCGTAATCAAACACGCCGTCCTGCCAATACATAAGCGCGTCACCCTGCGGATGGTCGAAGGTAATCTCTTCTTCCAGCATGACCTCGAACTGGTAAGAGTAGGTGTCTATGCCGTGCGCTACGGCGAGCGCCCGGTGCAAAGAGCTCAGTTCGATGTGCTGTGCCAGCGTCTCGTCGAGATCAAACACCTTGTGCAGGTGAAAGGTCTCTCCGCGAAACGAGAATTCCAGGCTGGCCGTGATGCGGTTGGACATGGGGCAATCCTAGTCGCGGAAGTTCTGGTATTGCAGGGGAAAATCGGTGATGGTCTTCTTCACAAAGGCGATGGCATCCTGCAAATCGTCGCGGTTCTTGCCGGTAATGCGCACGGTGTCACCCTGGATGCTGGCCTGAACTTTCATCTTGCTGTCCTTGATGTGTTTGACGATTTTCTTCGCCAGTTCGGTTTCCACGCCGACTTTGACATCGCAACTGCGTTTGACTTTGTTGCCGCTGACTTTTTCAACTTTGTCGCTGATTTCCAGACATTTGATGTCCACGCCGCGCTTGATTAAACGGTTGTTGAGAATGTCCTGCGCCTGACCTAGCTGAAATTCGTTATCGGCCCACACCGTCAGTTTGAGTTCGGCTTGCTCTACATGCGCGTCAGAACCCTTGAAATCGAAGCGGTTGCCGATTTCCTTGTTGGCCTGTTCGACCGCATTTTTGACTTCTTCCTTGTTTACTTCTGAAACGATATCGAAAGAGGGCATGATTTACTCCTGTGAGTTGCGGCCTTTCCGCTTGCGAGGGAAGGCTGGCATTTTTTAACCGAAACTGCAAACGTAATTGACCACTTCATCGGCTTCGATGACGAAGCGGCCATTGGCGGGAACCGAAAACTGGCTGCCTGCCGCGTAAGTCGTGAATTCAGTCTCGTTGCCGATTTTGACGCGGCAAGTCCCGTCGGTGATTTTCATCACTTCGGGTGCGCCGACGTTAAAAGTCAGCGTGCTGGGCAGAATCAGGCCCACGGTCTTGCGCGTGCCATCGGCAAACAACACGGAGTGTGAGACGCATTTACCGTCGAAGAAGACATTGCCTTTTTTGACGACGCTGACATTATTGAATTGAGTCATGTTTTTCCTTTTAGAGGGGTTCAGAGGCTTTAACGCCTTTTTGATAGTTTGTATAGACATACACCGGGATTTTGAGATCGCCCAGATGATGTTCGATGAGCGGCCTGACTTCGTCCCAATCGAGACCGTTTATGCCGCAGGCGAGACGAGGAAGCGCCAGGCTGGCGGGCTTTTCCTTGACGACAAAGCCGTGTAGGGCATGCAAGGCATGGTTGACGTGGTTGAGCGCCGCCGCACCGGGCTTGCTGCCCGGATCGTAAGCGGCATCCTGGGTAAACAGGTTGACGAGGTAGCGACCATCGCTGCTCATCCATGCCCACAAGCCGCCGGACTTGGGATGTTGGGTATGGCAGTAGTGGCGAAAATCCTTGTACATCGCAGGCATCCGCTCGCGCAGTTGCAAGGCCAGTCCGTGATGAAAGTCATCGTTGGGCGCGACACCCTGCACGATGGCCTTCGCCCCGCTCAACAGAATATCGCCGCTCAACTCATAGATCATGCGGATACCCCTAAGCGATCAATTAAGTCACCACGCCTGAAAGTGGCAGAGAGTTGCTGTAATGAAACTTCCTGCCCGCCATATAAGCCATTTAGTGCAGTTTGAATGTCTGTGATGGCTTGCGTGAAATATGTCTCTGCTTGAGTCTCGATGAGTTGCTTGGCTTGTTCAAAATTACGGTGATCCAAGTTGGCTAGAGTGATATTCATTGCGCTGAGCAAATGTTTACCCATTTGCATTGCGATAAAGCAAGAGGCATAGCGCACAAAAGCAGGATCACTGTCGGTAGGACGTTTGCGACGATTTTCGGCGATACGGTAGAGCAACACCGCGATGACGGTTTGTGAGCCATTAAGCGTGTCGCTAAAAATGCTGTCGTATAACTTGCCAAAATGTTCGCGGGTCAAAAATTTAGCCTGATGAGGGGCGGTTCGCCACACCGACAAAATGGCTTCTGCCGCCACGCCTGAACTGATGTCGCTGGCTCTTAACGGTGTATCCATACGTTTACGGCGATAGCTAAAACCTAACTCTGCGATGCTGGTTTGCAAACGTTGTTGTTTTTCATCGTTGGATTTTAGGTCTTTCAAATCGACTGGATTTTGGCTGTTGGTGGCATGGGTGATTTGCAACACCATGTCTTCGCTGTCTTTGGGGAGCTTATAGATACGCACCAATACATGAGCTGACGAGGGTAATTGTTTGCCTTGTGCGGAGAGCAATTCCTGGGTTTTGAAAATGGTCATGCAAGTCTGCCCACCATTGACGATTTGCAGGTTTTCTACTTTGATTTGGTAATCACTACCTTGCAGCGCGTTATAAGAAAAATCGTTACAAACCAGCGTTAGTCCATTGTTGAAGAAATAAAAATCTGACGGCTTGTCGGATTGCAAAGTGGTGCGGATGCCTTCATTTACCCGGTTGCCGTGTAGTCCCAAATAACTGCGGATGTTGCGTTGCAACAACTTTTCTCCATGGGTTTTCATCAACGCGGCGATTTCGCTTACCTGAATGCGACCAATGCACACACGGCTGAAATCCATGTCTTCAATGATTGCCTTGCCAGTCAAGCGTAAGGTTTCATCCACGGGCTTGATTTTTTGCAGGATGTTAATCAGCACATCGTGATTGACGTGTTCCCAACTAACTTGCTCACCAAAACCAGCGAGTTCGATTGCTGCTTGCCCTTTGTCGTTCCATTTGCTACCGTTATTGCAAGCAATGGCACGCACACGCGGAATATAGCCATCACGAATCATGGAGCGAGCGGTTTCAACTTTAGTTTTCAAACGTTCGTTGATCGTGCCTAGTTCGGCGGCAGGATCGAAAATGTGGCGAATCGCGTTAATCAGTGCGTTGATGGCGTTTTCACCAAACTCGCTGTCACCATCAAGTTTAGTTTTGTATTTTCCTTGAAACAAGGTGACAGAAAACTCACCATCAACCTCCTCCGTGAGATGCATTGCATCCACACCAAAATCGTCTCCCCCATCTGTTAGGCAGTCAAACGCAGCCTCTGCGTCCAAATCCAGCATGGTTTTGACGCAAAGGTAAACAAAAGCTAAAGACTTCAACTTATTTCCATCGTTGCATATATTTAATTCGTCCGCTGCTTGCGAACGAATTTCATCCTGAACGCCCGCTAGACGTTGGCCAATGATGGATGCGTTGATGTCCATAGCTGGCTGCCTATTTGCGGTTTTGCAGCTTTGCCGCGATACGCAGGCGCAAGGCGTTTAATTTAATAAATCCTGCCGCATCTTTCTGGTCGTAAGCGCCCTTGTCATCCTCGAAAGTGGCGATGCTGGAATCGAACAGCGAATCGGTCTTGGAATCGCGTCCCACCACAATTACATTGCCCTTGTACAGCTTGACGCGCACCCAGCCATTGACGCTGGCTTGGGTATGGTCTATCAGGGTTTGAAGCGCGCGGCGTTCAGGGCTCCACCAGTAGCCGTTGTATATCATGCTGGCGTAGCGCGGCATCAAATCATCTTTCAAGTGCGCGACTTCACGATCCAGGGTGATGGATTCGATGGCGCGGTGCGCCTTGAGAATAATCGTGCCGCCGGGGGTTTCGTAGCAGCCGCGCGACTTCATGCCGACGTAGCGGTTTTCCACCAGGTCAAGCCGACCGATGCCATGCTTGCCGCCCAGTTCATTCAATTTAGCCAGTACAGCGGCAGGTGTCATCTTGTTGCCGTTCAAGGCCACGATGTCGCCGTGAGCAAATTCGATGTCCAGGTATTCGGCGGCATCAGGGGCGGCTTCAGGTGCGACCGTCCAGCGCCACATACTCTCTTCGGCTTCCGCAGCGGGGTCTTCCAGATGGCGGCCTTCGTAGCTGATATGCAGCAGGTTGGCATCCATCGAATAGGGCGAGCCGCCTTGCTTGTGCTTCATCTCGACCGGAATGCCGTGCTTCTCGGCATAGGCCATGAGCTTTTCACGGCTCAATAAATCCCATTCGCGCCACGGTGCGATGATTTTGATGTTGGGGTTGAGCGCATAGGCACCCAGTTCAAAACGCACCTGGTCATTGCCCTTGCCCGTTGCGCCGTGCGAGATGGCTTGTGCGCCAGTCAGGGCGGCGATTTCGATTAGCCGCTTGGCGATCAGTGGACGGGCGATGGACGTGCCGAGCAGGTATTCGCCTTCATAAATGGTGTTGGCGCGGAACATCGGGAACACGAAATCCCGCACGAATTCTTCGCGCAAGTCGTCAATATAAATATTTTCTGGCGTAATGCCCATTTGCAACGCTTTAGCGCGCGCGGGTTCCAGTTCTTCGCCCTGCCCCACATCAGCGGTAAAAGTGACGACTTCGCATTGATAAGTGTCTTGCAGCCATTTCAAAATGACGGAGGTGTCCAAACCGCCCGAATAGGCGAGGACTGCTTTTTTGATGTCGCTCATTAAATTTTCTCACTCGTAGGGTGGGTTAAGGTAACCCACCGATTTAGGATGGTGGGTTACCTTAACCCACCCTACATTTATTCTGCTATTTGATCTTCCCCAGCAGCAGATATTCCATCAAGGCTTTTTGTACATGCAGCCTGTTCTCGGCTTCCTCCCACACCACGCTCTGCGGGCTGGACATGACACCTGCGGAAACTTCTTCGCCACGATGGGCGGGCAGGCAATGCATGAACAGTGCATCGGGGGCGGCAACCGCCATCATGTCTTCATCCACCTGCCAGTCGGCAAAGTCTTTCAGACGTTCATCATTCTCGGCTTCCCAGCCCATCGAGGTCCACACGTCGGTGGTGACCAGATCAGCATTGCGTGCGGCTTCCATTGGATCTTTGAATTCTTCGTAATGTTCGTGGCCGTATAAGCCCGCACGTTCCGGTTCGACTTCATAGCCCGGCGGGGTCGAGACATGGACGTTGAAATCCAGAATCTCGGCGGCTTGCAGCCAGGTGTTGCACATATTGTTGGAGTCGCCGATCCACGCCACCGTCTTGCCTTGTATCGAGCCGCGCTGTTCGATGTAGGTATAGATGTCGGCGAGTATCTGGCAGGGATGATATTCGTTGGTCAGGCCGTTGATGACCGGCACGCGCGAATTCGCGGCAAAGCGTTCGATGATGGATTGCTCGAAGGTGCGGATCATCACGATGTCGCTCATGCGTGAAATCACTTGGCCTGCGTCTTCCACCGGCTCGCCGCGCCCCAGTTGCGAATCGCGGGTATTGAGATAGATCGCCGAGCCGCCCAGTTGTTGCATCCCCGCCTCGAAAGACAGGCGGGTGCGGGTGCTGGCCTTCTCGAAAATCATCACCAGGGTGCGGTCGGTGAGTGGCCAGTATTGCTGGTAGGACTTGAATTTTTGCTTGATCAGGCGCGTGCGCTCGAACAGGTATTCCAGTTCATCCTTGCTTAAGTCATTGAATTGTAAGAAATGTTTCACTTTCATGATAGCTTCCCGATCAGGATTGCAAAAAATCCTTGATGAGTGGACAGAGTATGTCCACGAGTTGTTGTGCTTCGTCTTGCGACATCACCAGCGGCGGCAGCAAGCGAACCACGCTGTCCGCTGTTACGTTAATCAACAGGCCACGCGCCAGCGCCAGTTTGACCAGTTCTGCGCAGGGCTTGTCCAGCACGATGCCGATCATCAAGCCCTGGCCGCGAATTTCCTGGAATCCTTTGACACCCTGTAAGGCGGCGGTGATGCCATTCCTGATGAACTGCCCCAGTTGCCCCGCATAGGCTGGCAAGTTGTCTTGTTCCATTACGTTCAGCGTGGTCAGCCCGGCGACGCAAGCCAGCGGGTTGCCGCCGAAAGTTGAGCCGTGATTACCCGGTCCGAAAGTTCCTGTCGCAGCCCCCGCCGCGAGGCAAGCACCGATGGGTACGCCAGAGCCGAGTCCTTTGGCGAGCGTCATCACATCCGGCACAATCGCTGCATGTTGATGGGCGAACCAGCAACCGGTGCGTCCGATGCCGGTTTGTACTTCATCCAGCATCATCAGCCAGTTGTTTTCGCTGCAAATTCGACGCAATTCTTGCAGGTAGGAGGCATCGGGGGTGCGGATGCCGCCTTCGCCCTGAATCGGCTCGACCAGCACGGCAACCACGTCGCGGTTGTTGGTGGCGAGATGGCGCACGGCTGCCAGATCGTCGTAAGGGACGCGCACAAAGCCTTTAACCAGCGGCTCAAAACCGGCTTGCACACGGCGGTTGCCCGTGGCGGAAAGGGTGGCCAGAGTGCGCCCGTGGAATGATTTTTCCATCACGATGATGGCGGGAGCTTCGATGCCGCGCTTATGCCCGTACAGACGCGCCAGTTTGATGGCGGCTTCGTTTGCCTCGCAGCCGGAATTGCTGAAGAACACTTCATCCATGCCGGACAGGGCGCATAGCTTGTCTGCCAGCGATTCCTGTGCGGGTATCTGATAGACGTTGGAGCAATGAATCAGCTTGCCGATTTGCTCGCTGAGCGCAGCGGTCAGGCGTGGATGGGCGTGGCCCAAAGTGTTTACGGCGATACCGGCCAGTCCGTCCAGATAACGCTTGCCTCCACTGTCCCACAACCAAACGCCTTCGCCGCGTACAAACGCGACCGGCTGGCGAGAATATGTATTCATTACATGCGACATACCGAACCTTTTTTAACAGTCATTTCAGCGAATTTACTTTGTTGAATTTATATTATTCGGTAAAAACAGACGGCGGGATTAGCCGCCGTTAGCTCTGATTCTTCTCGAAGGGGCATATATTGAGCCAAACAGCCCCGTCTAGGCAAGTGAAACAAGCAATTTTGAGAGCCTTTAAAGCAAACAAGCCGACATTGCTGTCGGCTTGTTTGAACTACCATTCACGCTAACCAGCCGTCAAAATATTGTCGGTGTGACGTTTAATCAATTTTCGTACACAGCAAAAAATCTGTACACGAATTGACTATTAAGCCATTGCCTTGATCGCGGCGGACAGGCGGCTCTTATGGCGAGCGGCTTTGTTCTTGTGGATGATTTTCTTGTCGGCGATGCTGTCAACCGTGCTGACAGAGACTTGATAAACCGCCTGAGCAGCTGTTTTGTCGCCTTCTTTGATAGCCTTGATCACTTTTTTGATTGCAGTGCGCAATTCAGAACGCAGGCCGCTGTTGTGGGCGTTTTGGTTATCTGCTTGACGTGCACGCTTGCGGGCTTGTGCTGTATTTGCCATTTCTTACTACTCCTTGAGAATTCGGTTTTGCTGGAAAGTCGGGCATTCTAGTGGCTTGTCTCCGATTGTGCAAATTTTTTTGCATATCAAGTCGCTTGAAGGCGTGTTCGTGCAGTGAGCAATGGTATTATGCGGCGCATTGTTTGGATGGATGACCGCTCTGATGAGGACGGGATGCTGTGTCCGCATTGAATTGATTGTTAAGGGAGGGTTGTATGTTTCGCAAGCAGGAAGAATGGGTGATTCTGGGTGTCACCGTAGAGGGTGAAGTGTTTGATTATCCGGGCTGGTCGGATCGGCTGTGCGGGATGCTCTCGCAGCAATCCGGCAGCAATCGCCTGAGTTATTCCGACTTTCTTCATCCTGTGCAGATAGATGGCCTGGCGGCGGTGGTGATGGATGCCAAGCTGGAACAGGCCGATGCCCAAGCCTATCAGCTGGTACGCAAGTTTGCCGAGGATAACAACCTGAAAGTGCGTACCGGCAGAACCGCGCAGCAACTGGCGGCGACCATCAAACATCCGAAATTTGGCACAGAGCGTCGCGATCAATATGCTAATACGCGCGCTTAAATGTGTCGTTTTGAACGCCTGATTCCATGAATCTACTTCGTTCTCTGGCGACCGTCAGCGGCCTGACGCTGGTGTCGCGCATTCTGGCTTTTGCGCGCGACGTGCTGATCGCGCGCGTGTTTGGCGCGGGCATGGCGACCGATGCCTTCTTTGTCGCCTTCAAGCTGCCTAATTTGTTACGCCGCATGTTTGCCGAAGGTGCTTTCTCGCAGGCATTTGTGCCGATTTTCGGTGAATATCGCAACCGGCGCGGCCACGAGGAAACCCGGCTGCTGGTGGATCATGTCACCACCATGCTGGCGCTGATTCTGTTCGTGGTCACGCTGGTAGGCATTATTGCCGCACCGATTCTGGTGTATATCAGTGCCCCCGGTTTCGTCAAGGATGCCGAGAAATTCGACCTCACCGTACAACTGCTGCGCTTCACTTCGCCTTATATTTTCTTCATCTCGCTGGTGGCGGTAGCGGCGGCGATCCTCAACACTTATAACAAATTCTGGGTGCCGGCCTTCGCGCCCATCCTGCTGAATATCTGTTTCATCGGCGGCGCGCTGTGGTTAGCCCCCTATTGCCATCCGCCCATCATGGCGCTGGCCTGGGCGGTGTTTGTCGCGGGCATCGTGCAACTTGCCTTCCAACTGCCTTTCCTGAAGAAAATAGACCTGTTGCCGACCTTGCGTTTCAGTTGGCAAGACGAGGGCATGTGGCGCGTCATCAAACAGATGGGGCCGGCCATGTTCGGTGTCTCTATCTCACAGATTAGCTTGATTATTAACACTATTTTTGCATCGTTTCTGGTTGCGGGCAGTGTCTCCTGGCTGTATTACGCCGACCGCCTGATGGAGTTTCCCTCCGGCATGTTGGGCGCGGCACTGGGGACGATATTGCTGCCCTCGCTTTCCAAATGCCATGCCAACAACGATACGGCTGAATATTCCAGGCTGCTGGATTGGGGCTTGCGCCTGACCTTTATGCTGGCGCTGCCGTCCGCGTTGGCGCTAGGGTTGATGGCCGTGCCGCTGTTGTCCACCTTTTTCCAGCGTGGCGCATTCGTCGCAAACGATGTATTGATGACCAGTCAGGCGCTGGTCGGCTACAGCGTCGGGCTAATCGGACTGATACTGGTGAAAATCCTCGCCCCCGGTTTTTACGCCAGACAGAACATCAAGACCCCGGTCAAGATTGGTATCGTCACGCTGATTGCGACGCAAGCGATGAACGCGCTATTCATCGGCTGGATAGCCCACGCGGGTCTGGCCTTGTCCATCGGCCTCGGCGCTTGCCTGAACTCCGCCATCCTGTTTTATTACCTGCGCAAGAGCGGCATCTACCAACCCGAACCCGGCTGGGCGAAATTTTTCGCCAAAATCGCGCCAGCCATGCTGGCGCTGGGCTTGCTGCTGTGGTTCGGCATGGGAACGCAGGATAGCTGGTTAGTCAGCAACCCGTGGTCGCGTGTCAGCCGATTGGCGGCGCTGGTGGCCGGCGGGGTGGTGGTCTATTTCGCCGTACTCGCCGCCCTGGGCTTCCGCCCCAAGGATTTTTCCAAGCGTGCTATTTTCTGAACGCGATTATTTGTCGTTCAACAAGCCTTGTTTCGCCGCCACGGGTTTGACTTCGGGAAAATAGACCTGTTTCAGGCTGTTGCCCAGATTCTGCGACCAAGTGATGCCATCACTGCGGCCAAGTTGTTGCCAGTATGCCATGATGGTTTCGTCGTAAGCGTCAATCGCGGCGGCGTAAGCACTGTCATCGTAGCGCTCAAAGTGGCAGAAGGTGCGGATGTCCATGCGCGGTTTTTGGGGCGCGTCAACGGCGATGTGACCGAGACACAAGCCGACCAGCGGGAAGGTGAGCGGTGGGAGTTCGAGCAGGTCTATCATCGCTTGCGGGTTGCGGCGTATGCCGCCTATCGGCACGATGCCGAGGCCTTGCGAACGTGCGGCGGTCATCAGGTTGGCCAGCGTGATGCCCGCGTCCACTGCCGCCACGCCAAAACCTTCCATGCTTTCCTGGATGATCTGCGTCTGTCCGGCTTTCCCAACGCCGAGGCAGGTCTTGTGGAAATCAATCACCAGTGTGATAAAAACGGGCGCTTGCGCGATCCACGCTTGACCGCCGGCAATCTCGGCGATACGTGCGCGTTTCGCGGCATCGCGTACCACCACCAGTGAAATTTCCTGCGCGTTCATCGAAGTCGGTCCGCGCCAGGCGGCACGGATGATCTCGTCCAGCATGGCAGCGCTGACGGCCTGGTCGGTATAGCTGCGGATACTGCGGTGAGACTGGATGAGCTTGAGGGTATCGTTCATTGTTTTTCTTGGGTTAATTTTTTGCTGGGGAAGCGTTGATTTATTTGCCATGCCCGCACGGGATTAAATGTAACTTTTTGATTTTATTGTATTTTTAATTAAAATAAGCGATAGGGAGAATAAATCGGCACCCCTGTCATCAATCTTGTTCAGGTAAATTCGCCAGATGCATGGCACGGTTGACGACTTCGGCGGTCAGGTGCGGTGCAAACAGTGCGATGAAGTCGTAAGTATAACCGCGCAGGTATTCGTTTTTGCGTATTGCGATGCGGGTGGTGCTGGGCTTGAACAGATGCCGGGCATTCATGCGGCGCAGATGCGGTTCGCGATCCGGGATGAAGGCGATTTCCGCGAGTATGCCTATCCCCAAACCCAGTTCTACATAGGTTTTAATCACGTCGGCATCAATCGCGGTGAGCGCGATGTCGGGAACGATGCCCGCTTTTTCAAAGGCATCATTGATTTTGCTGCGCCCTGAGAAGGCGTGGTCGTAGGTGATGATGGGATAGCGCGCGATGGCATCCAGCGTGAGTTCCGGTTCTTGCAAGAGCGGATGATCCGGCGGGGTAATCACGCAGTGATGCCATTCGTAGCAGGGCAGCGTGACCAGTCCGTCGTACAGCGTCAGGCTCTCGGTGGCGATGCAGATGTCCGCCTCGCCGTTCAATACCTGCTGGGCGATTTGCGTCGGGTTGCCCTGGTGTAAGCCCAGTTTGACCTTGGGGTAACGCTCGATAAACTGTTTTACGACGGGCGGCAAAGCATAGCGAGCCTGGGTGTGGGTGGTGGCGAGGGTCAGGTGACCGCTATCTTTGGAATGGAATTCATCGGCAAACTGTTTGAAGTTTTCCGCGTCCAGCAACATGCGCCGCGCGATGGCAAGCAAGCCTTTGCCGGGCTCAGTCAGGGCGGTGATGCGTTTCCCGTTGCGCAGAAAAATCTGGATGCCCAGTTCCTCTTCCAAGAGCTTGATCTGTTTGCTGATAGCGGGTTGCGAGGTAAACAGTGACGCAGCCGCAGCGGAGATATTCAGGTCGCGCCTGACGATTTCATTGAAATAACGCAGTTGTTGAAGGTTCATGGCGAGGCCGGGTTTCCTGTCGGGTAGGTTGTATTTCGGTCTATATGCTATTTGGTTATAAAATCTTAACAGAAAACCATTAAGATTATTGATGCCGTTAGGATAAGATGCGCGCCTGAATTAGAAAACAGGAAGCTCGCGCAGCGATTCGTTGGTTTTTTCCTTTGTATGCGGGGAAGGGCAGGGGAGAGGGAAGTGGGTATGATAAGGTTTAATTATTTGGCTTGGCATATTTGTCATGCCCGTTGGGGTGGTTTTTGATGGATTGGCTGTACACGGTATCGGGTTTTGGCGTGGGTTTGATTGTCGGGGTGACGGGGGTGGGCGGCGGCTCGCTGATGACACCTTTGCTGGTATTGTTCTTTGGGGTATCTCCCGCAACTGCCGTAGGCACTGACTTGTTATACGCTTCGCTGACCAAGACAATGGGCGCGTGGGTACACAGCAAGCGTGGCACGGTGGACTGGAAAGTGGTCGGGCTGTTGGCGATGGGCAGTTTGCCCGCCGCGCTGGTGACCATCCTGATGCTGAAATATCTGGCGTTGGACGAGAAGACCTTGCGCAGCGTGGTGACTAGCGTGTTGAGCGTCGCCTTGCTGCTGACGGCGGTGGTGCTGTTGTTCAAGGAGCAAATCATGAAGATTGGCCGTCGCCGCGATGGCACGATGTACGAGTTGCACCATCGTTATCTGCCCACTGCAACCATTGCGACGGGCGTGGTGGTGGGGTCGCTGGTGACGGTGTCTTCGATAGGGGCAGGCGTGTTGGGTACGGTTGCGCTGTTATTTTTATACCCGCGTCTGCCTGCGGTTAAAATCGTCGGCACCGACATTGCCCACGCCGTGCCGCTGACGGCTTTGGCAGGCATGGGGCATTTGGCGCTGGGTACTGTGGATCTGGTGTTGCTGGGCAGTTTGTTGCTGGGTTCGTTGCCCGGCATTTATATCGGTAGCCATTTAAGCGCCAAAGTACCCGAAAGGGTATTGCGTCCCTTGCTGGCAATGATGCTGTTGATTATTGGTCTGAAGATGGTGTTCTACAAATAAGGAAAAGTCATGAGTGAAAATAAAGTCAATCAACCCAGGCAGGTAAGCTGGTTCAACGGCTGCGGCGGACGCATCGGCGTGGTGGTCGGGCAAACGGGCGAATACGCTTATATCGGTGCTGCGCTGCGCCACGACGAAGATGCGGATGTCGCGCACATTCTGGCTTACGGCGCAAAGTTTCCGCTGGCCGCCGCGTTGCTGTTGCCCGTGTCGAAAGCCTATTCACCCGCAGCTACCGGGGAAAACTAAATGTATCGTTACGACCAATTCGATCACCAGATGGTCGCCGAGCGTGTCGCGCAGTTCCGCGACCAGGTGCGCCGCCGCTTGTCCAATGAACTGACGGAAGACGAGTTCCGCGTGCTGCGCCTGCAAAACGGCCTGTACATGCAGATTCATGCTTACATGCTGCGCATCGCCGTGCCTTACGGACTGCTGAGTGCCGCGCAGATGCGCATGTTCGCGCACATCGCGCGCAAGTACGACCGCGACTACGGGCATTTCACCACCCGCCAGAACGTCCAGTTCAACTGGATCAAGCTGCCGGATGCGCCGGATATTCTGGCCGATCTGGCAACGGTGGAAATGCACGCCACGCAGACTTCCGGCAACTGCATCCGCAACATCACCTGCGACGAGTTTGCCGGTGTGGCAAAAGATGAAATTGTTGACCCGCGACCCTACGCGGAGATTCTGCGCCAGTGGAGTACCTTCCATCCCGAATTTGCCTATTTGCCGCGTAAATTCAAGTTTTCCATGACCGGTGCCACGACGGATCGCGCTGCCATCGCGGTACACGATGTGGGTTTGCAAGTGGTGAAAAACGCGCAGGGAGAAGTCGGTTTTCGCGTGCTGGTCGGTGGTGGTCTGGGGCGCACCCCGGTCATCGGCACGGAGATTTGCGCCTTTGTGCCCTGGCAGCACGCCATCACTTATCTGGAATCCATCGTGCGCGTCTATAACGAACACGGTCGCCGTGACAACATGTACAAGGCGCGCATCAAGATTTTGGTGAAAGAGATCGGCATCGAGGAATTCAGGCGGCAGGTGGAAGCAGACTGGAAGTTCACCAAAGACGGTCTGTGCACACTGACCGTGGAGGAATTGGAGCGCGTCGCAGCCTGCTTCACCGCACCCAGCTATGAAACACTGGCGGATAGCGATGTGGCTGCCGCGCAACCCGGCAACACGGCTTTTGCCAACTGGCTGCAACGCAACGTCAAGCCGCACAAGGTATCGGGTTATGCTTCGGTGGTGTTGTCGCTGAAGAAACCTGGCATCGCTCCAGGCGATGCAACAGCGCAACAGATGGAAGCCGCAGCCGAACTGGCCGAGCGTTTCAGCTTTGGCGAGTTACGTATCACGCATGAACAGAATCTGGTGCTGGCGGATGTCAAACAAGCCGATTTGTTCACGCTTTGGCAGGCGGCGACAGAGCGGGACATGGCAACGCCGAATATCGGGCTGTTGACCGACATCATCAGCTGCCCCGGCGGCGATTTTTGCTCACTGGCGAACGCGCGCTCCATTCCGCTGGCTCGTGCGATTGCCGCCTGTTTCGATAACTTTGATTTCCTGCACGACATCGGCGAACTGGACCTGAATATTTCAGGTTGCGTGAATGCCTGCGCGCACCACCATATCGGCCATATCGGTATTCTGGGCGTGGATAAGGATGGCGAGGAGTGGTATCAGGTATCTATTGGCGGCGCGCAGGGTAACACCAGTTCCATCGGCAAAATCATCGGCAAATCGTTCAAATTCGGGCAAATCCCGGAAGTGATCGCGCGCCTGTTGCAAGTGTATGTGGACGAGCGTTTTGACGACGAGCGTTTCATAGATACCGTGCGCCGACTGGGCTTTGAGCCATTCAAGGCATATGTTTATGCGACCCCGGTCGAAGACGATGCAGAATTGGCCGGACCCATATACGACTTGTTGAAACAGGGTACGCCCTACGAGTTGCCCTATTATTCGCCGAGGTTTTAGAAATGATCATTAAAAACAAGACAGTAGTCGAAGATGATTGGCGCATTTTACGGCTGAATGAACAGGATGCGCCGGACAGCGTGAGTGTACCCAGTGGCAAAGTCATCGTGCCGCTCAAGGTGTGGCAGGCGCAGCGTGACACGCTCAAAACGCGTGCCGAGCTGGGTGTCTGGCTGGAAAGCAGTGAAACAGCAGAAGACTTGCAGGGCGACATCGCAAGATTTCAGGTGATCGCGGTGGACTTCCCCAGGTTTGCCGATGGGCGCGGGTATTCCATCGCCTATCATTTGCGTGAGCGATTGGGTTACCAAGGGGAATTGCGGGCGATAGGCGAGGTGTTGCGCGACCAGATGTTCTATTTGCAGCGCGTCGGTTTCGATGCCTTTGTGCCGCGCCCAGACAAGGACATCCATGAGGTGCTGAAAGGTTTGAGCGATTTCTCTGAAACCTATCAGGCTTCGGTGGACCAAAAAGTGCCGCTGTTCAGGCGCGTACATCGCGGAGTCAAGGTATGAGTGAATTGGCGCAAAAAGTAGCGCAAGTCAAACAACTGCTGGCTGACGCAGTGCGGGATTTCTCGCCGGTGTGTTTCGCCAATAGCCTGGGTGCGGAGGATATGGTACTGACCGATTTGATCGCCAAGTATCAGCCTGATATTGAGATGTTCAGCCTGGATACCGGACGCTTGCCGCAAGAGACCTATAACCTGATGCAAGCGGTGCGGGAACGCTACAACGCGCCGCTCAAAATCTATTTTCCCGCTGCGCCAGCCGTTGAGGCATATGTCGAAAAAAATGGCGTGAATGGGTTTTACGACAGCGTGGAGAATCGCAAAGGTTGCTGTTATATCCGCAAAGTCGAACCGCTCAAGCGTGCGCTGGCGGGTAAAGGCGCATGGATTACCGGGATGCGCCGCGATCAGGCCGTCACGCGCGGCAGCCTGGAATTTTCCGCCTTTGATGCCGAGCAAGGTTTGCATAAATTCAACCCGCTGCTGGACTGGACTAACGCCGAAGTCTGGCAGTACATCAAGCAAAACGAAGTGCCTTACAATGCGCTGCACGACAGGTTTTACCCCAGCATAGGTTGTGCGCCTTGCACCCGTTCCGTCACGCCAGGCGAAGACATCCGTTCGGGACGCTGGTGGTGGGAGAGCGCGGATGGCAAAGAATGTGGTCTACATGTCAGCGGGATTAGCAGACCAAAATAGTGCTATTCCCGGCTTATTGTGAATGACAGCGTGAAAAGAATTTGAGTTAACAGAAAGAAGATAAAGATGAGCAACCCAACTTTTACCCATTTGGATGTGCTGGAGTCCGAATCCATCCACATCATGCGCGAGGTCGCGGCGGAATGTAAAAATCCCGCGCTGCTGTTTTCCGGCGGCAAGGATTCCATCGTGATGCTGCGCCTGGCGGAGAAGGCGTTCCGCCCGTGCAAGTTCCCGTTCCCGCTGGTACATATTGATACCGAGCATAATTTCCCGGAAGTCATCAAAGCCCGCGACAAGCTGGCTGCCGACCTGGGCGAACGACTGATTGTGCGTTCGCTGGAAGGCTCGATTGCCAAGGGCACGATTATCATCAAGGATCCCGATTTGCCGCGCAACCCGTACCAGTCGGTGACCTTGCTGGAAACCATTGCCGAGTTCGGTTTTGATGCCTGCATGGGCGGGGCGCGCCGCGACGAAGAAAAGGCGCGCGCCAAGGAACGCATCTTCTCGTTCCGCGACGAATTCGGCCAATGGGATCCGAAAAATCAGCGTCCCGAGCTGTGGGACATCTACAACACTCGCGTACACAACGACGAAAACATGCGCGTGTTCCCGATTTCCAACTGGACGGAGATGGACATCTGGGAATACATAGACCGCGAGAATTTGTACATTCCCAGCATCTACTACGCGCATGAGCGCGAAGTGATACGCCGGGGCGATAACGTCATTCCCGTGTCGCATCTGGTGCAACCCAGGCCTGGCGAAAAAATTGAAATGGTTTCGGTGCGTTTCCGTACCGTGGGCGATATGACCTGTACGGCGCCGGTCGAATCTACTGCCAGCAATGCGCTAGAAATCATCGCCGAGACGGCCATCACGCGTATCACCGAACGAGGCGCGACCCGCATGGACGACCAGACTTCCGAAGCCTCAATGGAATTGCGCAAAAAAGAAGGGTACTTCTAGGATCGTTATTCCCGCGCAGGCGGGAATCCGGTCAGAAAAGAACTTCCCGCAACGCGGGACAAAGCCAAAAGGCATGTTGAATAAAACCGCTGGGTTCCGGCCTGCGCCGGAATGACACTACAGATTTTATGAGGTTACATTATGAACGACACAACACAATTATTACGTTTTATCACCGCCGGTAGCGTGGATGACGGCAAGAGCACGCTGATCGGGCGTTTGCTGTACGACTCCAAGTCTATTTTTGAAGACCAATTTTCGGCGATTTCCAAGACCAGCGAAAAACGCGGCATGGCGGCGGTTGATCTTTCCTTGCTGACCGACGGCTTGCAAGCCGAGCGCGAGCAGGGCATCACCATAGACGTGGCGTACCGTTATTTCGCTACGCCAAAACGCAAATTCATCATCGGCGATACGCCGGGGCATGAGCAATACACGCGCAACATGGTGACCGCAGCTTCCACGGCTAACCTCGCCGTGATTCTGATTGATGCGCGCCGTGGCGTGTTGACCCAGACGCGCCGTCATACTTTCATCGCCAGTCTGGTCGGTGTGCCGCACATCGTGGTGGCGGTGAACAAGATGGATATGGTGGATTATTCGCAACAACGCTTTGACGAGATTGTTGCCGAATACCGCCAGTTTGCCGCGCAACTGAATCTGCACGAAGTGACCTTCATCCCCCTGTCTGCGCTGGTCGGCGACATGGTGGTGGAACGTGGCGAGGCGATGGACTGGTATCAGGGTCCGACATTGATGGACAAACTGGAAAGCGTGGTAATAGACCAGGACGTAAACACTCGCGATTTCCGTTTTCCGGTGCAATGGGTCTGCCGCCCACAAACGGGCGAACACCATGATTTCCGTGGCTTCATGGGGCGTATCGAGGCGGGGCAGGTGGCGGTGGGAGATGAAGTCACCCTCCTGCCAGCGGGGCGCACCACCCGGGTCAAGGACATCGTCACTTACGACGGCAGCTTGAAGACAGCTGCCGCGCCGCAGTCCGTTGCACTCACATTGACTGACGAGATTGATATTTCGCGCGGCGACATGTTGGTCAAAGCCGAATTGATGCCGACTGTCGCCCAGCAATTCACCGCGATGTTGTGCTGGTTATCCGAAACGCCGATGGACAAGAACCGCAAGTACATCATCAAACACACCTCGCGCGTGGTGAAATGCCTGGTTTCCAGCCTGGATTACCGCGTGGATGTGAACACGCTCGAACACCACGAAAACCCCACGGTGAACATGAACGACATCGCTCATGTCACGCTGAAGACGCAGAAACCGCTGGTGTTCGATTCTTACACCCGTAACCGTGCGACAGGCAGCTTCATCGTGATTGACGAAGCGACCAACAACACCGTTGCGGCGGGGATGATCTGCTGATTTATTTAACCTATTGATTTTTATGGGAAAAGTCTATCTGATTGGGGCGGGGCCGGGTGCGGCGGATTTGATTACGCTGCGCGGCGCGCGTCTGCTGGCATCAGCCAACGCAGTGCTGTATGACGCGCTGGTGCAGCCGGAATTGCTGGCGATGGCCAGGCCCGACGCGCAGTTGATCGCGGTCGGCAAACGCTGCCGCCAGCTCTCTACCGATCAGCGTTTCATCAACCGCGCGCTGGTCGAAGCGGCACAGCGTCATGCTGTCGTGGTGCGCCTCAAGGGTGGCGACCCGATGATTTTCGGGCGCGCGCAGGAAGAAATCGCCGCGTTGCAAGCCGCTGGTATCGCGTATGAAATCGTTCCCGGCATCACCTCAGCCTTGGCGGCAG
>Ga0210026_1001544_pt1 | contig 22137 bp, 16 predicted proteins | sample CryGeymeta201509_FD_183977 | JGI IMG/M metagenome (GOLD analysis project Ga0210026, IMG submission 183977) | Groundwater microbial communities from Crystal Geyser aquifers in Utah, USA - Crystal Geyser metaG 2015-09 (SPAdes) (version 2) | ecosystem: Environmental > Aquatic > Deep subsurface >...
GCTCGAAGATGAACGTTACGACCAAATGAAATTGGGGCTATAGCCGCCTTCAGGCGGCTCCTGGGTTACCCGCGCCTTTGAGGCGCTCAAGCAATAAACCTCCGGCTTTGCCGGAGGTAATTTAATTTTTCAGCAGCTCGAAGTTCTGGGTGTTGCGGGTGCCGATTTGCAGCATGACCCCGGTGGGGTTGCCGGTCTGCTTTAACGCTACACGGATTTCATCGACATGGGATTCGTGGGTGACTTCCATGGCGATCACCTTGATGCCGTACTTGCCCGCCAGTTCGAACACCCAGGGCAGGCAGGTCTTGCCGTGGCCCTGAAAGGCGTAGGGGCTGGTGCGGGGTTTGTAGGCGCCCATCCGGGTGCAGACCTGGCCGTTTTCCCTCAGCGCCTTCAACATCAGTTCGACATGCTCGGGGGTATCCACGGCGCACAGGCCGGCGAAGACATTGAGATTATCCTGGCCGAAGCGCACGCCGTTGTATTCAAAATGGGTGGGGCGACGGTCGTCCTTGTGCCGCCCCAGCACCCGGTATTCCTGCGAAACGCGCACCACGCGCTCGACGCCGGGCAGGCTTTCCATGTCTTCGATGGACAGCGAGGCGGTATCGCCGATCAGGTAAATTTCCGTCAGGGTCTGCTGGACGCCCTTTTCCTGGTGGATGCGGGTCTTGATCCTGGGCAGTTGGCCGAGGTGGTCGAGCAACTGGCAATATTCGGCGCTGTCGGGTTGGGCATCGGGGGAGAGGATCAGGATCATGGGCGTTACTCCAAAGTTCAGATTTGAATGGCGGCGCAACCGGCTGCGTCGCAGCGCAGGTAGCTGCCATGATGATACCAGCTATCCAGTACCCAGCGCTCGCAGTCGCGGCCATCGACCCGGTGCAAATGACGGGCAGGGCGGTGGGTGTGGCCGTGGATCAAACGGGGGTAGCCGTGTTCGCGCAGGGTGGCGGCGACCGCGTCGGGATGGACATCCATCTCCACGAGTGATTTCAGTTGTTTGTCGGTTTCGCTGCGCTGGCGCAGTGCCTCGATCTCGGCCCTGCGCTCCGCCAGGGGGCGGGCGAGGAATTCCATTCGCCATGCCGGTTGCCTGACCCTGGCGCGAAAGGCGAGATAAGCTGTGTCGCCGGTACACAGGGTGTCGCCATGCATCAGCAGGGTCGGCGTGCCGTAAAGGTCGATCAGGGTGGGGTCGGGGATCAGGCGGGCGTTGGCGGCGTGCGCGAAGTCTCCGGCCAGGAGGGAATCGCGGTTGCCGTGCATGATGAATACTGCGGTGCCGCTCCGGCTCAATTCTGCCAGGGTGTTAGCGACTGCGGCGTGGTGGGGATCGGCCAAGTCGTCGTCGCCTGCCCAGTATTCGAACAGGTCGCCGAGGATGTACAGCGCTTCGGCCCGGGATGCGGTGCAGCGCGCGAAATCTTCAAATACTCGCGTGGTCTGCGGACGTTCCGGGCCAAGGTGGAGGTCGGCGACGAACAGGCTGTGTTTCATTGGCAGACGTAGGAGCGGGCTTGCCCGCGATAGCTGATCGTGGACAAGCCCGCTCCTACAATTTTTGCCGTCACGCTCAACAAATTTCGGCGGACTCGATCACCACATCCTCCAGCGGCACATCCTGGTAACCCGCCTGGCTGCCGGTCTTGACCTTGCCGATGCGATCCACGACTTCCTTGCCGTCCACCACCTTGCCGAACACGCAGTAGCCGAAGCCCTGCGAGGTGGGCGCGGAGAAGTTGAGGAAGCCGTTGTTCGCCGTATTGATGAAAAACTGGCTGGAAGCCGAATGGGGGTTGGGGGTGCGCGCCATGGCGATAGTGTAAATTTCGTTCTTCAGGCCGTTGGCGGCTTCATTCTCGATCTCTCCCAGGGTTTCTTTCTGGATCAGTCCCGACAGGAAACCGCCGCCCTGGATCATGAAACCGTCGATGACGCGATGGAAGATCGTGCCATCGTAAAAGCCTTTTTCCGCGTACTTGAGGAAGTTGGCAACGGTCTTGGGGGCTTTTTCGGCATCCAGTTCGAGGGTGATGTCGCCGAAATTGGTGTGTAGTTTAACCATGAGTGTTTTCCTTTTTGCGTTTTGGGGTTTTCTTGTGAGATTTTACCGGCTTGGCCACTTCCGCGACCTTGGTGATTTCCTTCAGGGGTTCGGTAGCCAGCGCCATTTCCTCGATAACCACCGGCTCAACCGGAACGTCGGCGGCAAACGGCCCGCCAGCTGCCGTGGGCAGAGAGCCGATCTTTTTTGCGATATCCATGCCTTTGACCACTTTGCCAAAGACGCAATAGCCGTAGTAATCGGGATGGGGGCGATGGTGGTTGAGGAACTTGTTGTCGTCGAGGTTGATGAAGAACTGCGCGGTGGCAGAGTCCGGGTCATAGGCGCGCGCCATGGAGAGCGTGCCAGGCTCGTTTTTGAGGCCGTTGGCGGCTTCGTTGGGAACCGGGGCCAATGTCGGTTTGTACTGGAAATCCGGGGTGAAGCCGCCGCCCTGGATGACGAATTTCTGGATGGAACGGTGGAAGAGGGTGCCATTGTAATGGCCGTTGCTCACGTATTGCAGGAAGTTGGCGACGGTTTTCGGCGCCTTGTCGGGATACAGCTCGAGCACGATCTCACCCAGGCTGGTGCGCATTTTCACCTGCGGATTGGCGCCCAGCGCGCTAACGCTGAGGAACATCCCTGCCGCCAGCAAGATCAGACGTAATTTCATGCGGCCCCCTCGTAGACGATTTTCCATTCGTTGCTGTCGAACTTCCAGTACTGGCGCTTCTTCATCTGGTTTCTCAGATTGTTGCTGCTGTAATCCTGATCGAATGTTATCACCATCAGGTTTTCATTGCCCGGGTAGCCGAAGATGCTGATATTAGACAGCTTGACCTTGACCCAGGTTTTTCCGGCGTTGACCTGGCGTTTCTGGTCTTCCCAGGAATGGAAATTCTGGCCGGGGGCGCGGAAGTTTCTGGAGTAGTGTTGCAGATATTTGTCCGTGTTGACGCTTTCCCAGTCGAGCCGCCAGTTTTCGACGCGCCGGCTGAGCTCGCTGCGCTGGGCGGCGAGTTCCCTGGGGTCGATCCAGTCCACATTATCGCTGATCACTACCGGGGTCAGACCCACCTGCAGGTTCTTCCCGATTTTATCCAGGTCGGGGTTGGCCAGCACCACGCAGCCGTTGCTGGCGCGCGGCGGGCGGCTGTAGGTATCGCTGGGCACGCCGTGCAGCCAGATGCCGTGGCCGTTCTTGCCCTGTTGCCGGTCCCATTCATTCGGGTAGCTGATGGGAAAGGCGCCGCTGCCGTAAAAATCGGAAATCTGGGTTTTGGGCAGGCTGGCGGTGACGAAGTAGACGCCCATCGGCGTTTTCTGGTCGCCTTCCTTGATTTTTTCGGCACCGGCCTTGCCGCTGCTGACATAATAGTCGGCGACATAGCGTGGCGTACCATTGTCATTCTGGAACAAGTAGAGCCGGGATTTGCTGGTGTCCACCACGATTGCGTGATGTTGTTCCGGCTGGAACTGGACCAGGTATTTGGGCACGCGATTGACCGGCATCTGCTCCAAGTGACGCAGCAGGCGGGCGCGGGCTTCCTCGCGCAGATCGGAGATTTGCTGCTGGGAGGCGCCGGCGGCGCTGCCGATGGTGCTGAGCGGGTGCGCCCGGGCCATCAGCAGGTCGCCCCGGATCAGGTGGGCCAGCTTGAAATTGGGGTAGATCTTGAGCAGGGCCTCGATATCCTTCATGGCGATATCCAGACGGTTCTGCCGGACTTCGAGCAGGGTCTTGACCAGCATGGCCTCAAGGTCGATTGATCCCTGGTTTTGCGGTGCCTCGCGTTTCTGTGCGGCGGGCTTGCCGCCCATTGCCATTGCCGATGGCGCCAGCAGGGAGGCCAGAAAGGCGCACAGCAGTGAGAGTGCCGCGAAGAGTGGGCTCGGAGTTGGCCTAGTCATGCCGTACAAATAGAAAATTCCTCGTTAACGTGAAACTCGCAGATCAAAACAAGCGCCTTTCACGTTTTCCTCTCCCGTTTGCAGGAGAGGATTGAGGTGAGGGCGTCCCTTTGGGAGATAGCCAAGACCGTTAGACTCGTGAAGGCGCGCAAGGACGGCTACCGGCCAATCCGTTCTTGCTGGATCAGCCACTTGTCCCTGGTCTTGACCAGGACAACCGTTTTCTGGGTAGAGGCCGAGAGCGCGTCGGACTGGTAGGCTTGTTTGAAGGTGACGCTGGCGTGGCTGGCATCGCTAAAAGTGACGCGCGGCGATTCGATAGTGACGTGGATGGATTTAGGCTTGCCGATGCGCTCCTTGCGGTTCTTCTCCCAAGCGGCGCGGTTCTCGCCACGGGGAACCTTGAAGTCCTTGGCATAATGGCCGAGGTAGCCGGAGGCGTTTTTGCTCGACCAGGCATTGGCCCAGCCGTTGAGGGTTTTCAGCACGGCTGCTTCGGCATCGGTTTTGATCTCTGCGGGGGCTGAGGCAGGCGCAGGAACCTGCCTGACTTCGTGCGCGGACTTGACCGCTTCCGGTTGTTTGGCTGGCGCCGGAGCGAGTGTGACGATAGGTGCCGGAGCGGGCTTGGGCGGCTCCAGTTTCTCTGGCGCGATTGCGGGAGCCAAAGCCACTGGTGCAAGCGCAACCTTGGGCGCTTCGGATTTTGCCGGCGCACGAGTCGCTTTTCTGGAAGCGGAAAATAGCTCTTTGATCAGCGCCAGTTTCGTTTGTGCAGCGACATTGCCCTTGTCCAGTTGCAGCGCCTTGTCATAGGCCTGGCTCGCCATTTTGGCGTAGATGTCGCCCAGATTCTCGTGCGCCGTGGCATAGCTGGGGTGGGTGCTGATCGCCATTTCAAGCGCCTGGCGGGATTTGTCGTACTGGCCCTGGGAGGCATAGAGCACCGCCAGGTTGTTGTAGGGTTCGGGCAGTTCGGGGTATTCCTCGGTCAGCTTGGTGAAGATCCGGATGGCTTCCGCATTCTTTCCCTGCTCTGCCAGGATCAGCCCCTTGAGGAAACGGCCTTGGGCGATTTTTGGTCCCTGAGCGTCCTTGGGGCGGCTGGTGAGGTAGCTTTCGAGTCGTTCCAGGGCCTTGTCGTTCTGCCCTTGTTTATAGAGCTTGTTGATGTCTTGCAGCTCATCGGCGTATGCAGGCTGGCCGAAGACGAAGAGCAGGGAGACCAGGATCGTGGCAATGCGGAAACGGCTCATTGGTAGTATACTTTTCGCTGTTTACAAACAGGCTGAATTCTAACAAGAACCGCCCTTTTCACCAAACCTTTGCTTCGATTTTTTCAGAATGATCCCAGTTTATGAGCAGCAGCGATAATCTTCCCGTCCCCCATTTCATCCGCAACATCATCGAGGCCGATCTGGCCAGCGGCAAGCACAAGAGCATTGTCACGCGCTTTCCGCCCGAACCCAACGGCTACCTTCACATCGGCCACGCCAAGTCGATCTGCCTGAACTTCGGCCTGGCGCTGGACTATCGGGGTAGCTGTAACCTGCGCTTCGACGACACCAACCCGGAAAAAGAAAGCGAGGAGTACGCCCGGTCAATTCAGGACGACGTGCGCTGGCTGGGTTTCCAGTGGGATGGTAAGGTGCGCTGGGCGTCCGACTATTTCGGGGCGCTGTACGATTACGCGGTCGAGCTGATCCGGCAGGGCAAGGCCTACGTGGATGACCTCAGCCCCGAGGAAATGCGCGAATATCGCGGCACGCTCACGGCGCCAGGCAGAGATAGCCCGTACCGCGACCGCCCCGTGGCGGCGAATCTCGACCTGTTCGCCCGCATGAAGGCCAGCGAATTTCCCGATGGCAGCAAGGTGCTGCGCGCCAAAATCGACATGGCTTCGCCTAATATCAACCTGCGCGATCCAGTGATTTACCGCATCAAGCGCGCCCACCATATCCGCACCGGTGACAAGTGGTGCATTTACCCGATGTACGACTACACCCACTGCATTTCCGATGCGCTGGAAGGCGTCACCCATTCCCTGTGCACGCTGGAGTTCGAGGACCACCGCCCGCTTTACGACTGGGTGCTGAACCAGTTGCCGGTGCCCTGCCACCCGCAGCAAATCGAGTTCTCTCGTCTGGAGTTGCAGTACACGCTGACCAGCAAGCGCAAGCTGAACCAGCTGGTGGCGGAAAAACTGGTTTCGGGCTGGGACGATCCGCGAATGCCCACCCTCACCGGCATGAGACGGCGCGGCTATACCCCTGAGAGCATCCGCGAATTCGCGCGACGTATTGGCGTCTCCAAGAGCGATAACGTGGTCGGCATGAGCGTGCTTGAAGGTTGCATCCGCGAGGATATGGAAGCGTGCGTGCCGCGCGTGATGGCGGTGATTAAGCCGCTGAAGGTGGTTATCACCAACTTTGTCGAAGGCAAAACGCAGTCGCGCGAGGCCGGATTCCATCCCGATCGCCCTGAATTCGGTAGCCGGTTAGTGCCGTTCTCAGGGGAAATCTGGATCGAGGCCGACGACTTCAGCGAAACGCCTCCATCCGGATGGCAGCGCTTGGTACCGGGCGGCGAGGCGCGGTTACGCTACGGCTATGTCGTCAGGTGCGATGAGGTGGTGAAGGATGCCGCCGGTAAGGTGGTTGAACTGCGTTGCTCGATTGACCCCGACACCCTGGGCCAAAAACCGCAGGGGCGCAAGGTCAAGGGCGTGATTCACTGGCTTTCCGTCGAACACGCCCTGGCAGCAGAATTCCGGCTTTACGACCGTCTGTTTACCGTCGCCAAGCCAGACGGCGACAAGGCGCACGACTTCCGCGAATTCATCAACCCTGAATCGCTGACCGTGGTGCAAGGCTGGGTCGAGACCGCCGTGAATGACGCCGCGCCCGAAACCCGCTACCAGTTTGAGCGCCTTGGCTACTTCTGCGCCGACCGCCACGACCACCAACCCGGCGGCAAGCTGGTGTTCAACCGCACGGTGACGCTGAAAGATTCGTGGGCGAAAGAACAAGGCTGATTGGGTAGGGCGTCAATAAGCGAAGCGCATTGCGCCGTATTTGAACAACATACGGCGCAATGCGCTTCGCTTATTGACGCCCTACGCGGTTCAATGATTTTTTAGGTTTATACGATGCTGAAAATTTACAATTCCCTTTCCCGTTCCAAGCAGGACTTCATCCCCATCGAACCCGGCAAGGTTCGCATGTACGTCTGCGGCATGACGGTGTACGACTATTGCCACCTCGGCCATGCGCGGGTGATGGTGGTGTTCGACATGATCCAGCGCTGGCTCAGGGCCGATGGTTTCGATGTTACCTACGTGCGCAACATCACCGACATCGACGACAAGATCATCAAGCGCGCCGCCGAGAACCACGAGCCTATCGATGCCCTGACCGACCGCTTTATCGCGGCGATGGACGAGGATGCCGCCCGGCTCGGCGTGGAGAAGCCGGAGCATGAGCCGCGCGCCACCCAGTACGTGCCGGGCATGATCGCCATGATCCAGGCGCTGATGGACCATGGCCTGGCGTATGTGGCGAAGAGCGGCGACGTGTGCTACTCGGTGCATAAATTTCCCGGCTACGGCAAGCTCTCCGGCAAGTCGCTGGACGATCTGCGCGCCGGCGAGCGGGTGGATGTCGCCGTGGGCAAGGACGATCCGCTCGACTTCGTGCTGTGGAAATCGGCCAAGCCCGGCGAGCCGCAGTGGGATTCTCCTTGGGGGCAGGGCCGCCCCGGCTGGCACATCGAGTGCTCGGTGATGAGCGATGCCCTGCTCGGCGAGCATTTCGACATCCACGGCGGCGGCGCGGACTTGCAGTTTCCCCACCACGAGAACGAAATAGCCCAGTCCGAGGGCGCGCACGGCCACCAGCATGTCAACTACTGGATCCACAACGGTTTCGTGCGGGTGGACAACGAGAAGATGTCGAAGTCGCTCGGCAACTTCTTCACTATCCGCGAGGTGCTGGAGCGCTACGATGCCGAGGTGGTGCGGTTCTTCATCCTGCGCGCCCATTACCGCAGCCCGCTGAATTATTCCGACCAGCATCTGGACGATGCCAAGGGCGCGCTGACCCGGCTCTATACCGCCCTGAAAAATGTGTCTCCTCACGGTGTGGCCATCGACTGGCACGACCCCTATGCTGCCGCGTTCAAGGTGGCGATGGAGGACGACTTCAATACCGCAGAGGCGGTTGCGGTGTTGTTCAATCTCGCCAATGAGGTCAACAAATCTCGCGATTCGCAACGAGCAGGGCTGCTCAGGGCGCTGGGCGGAGTGCTGGGCTTGTTGCAGCGAGATGCGGAAAGTTTTTTGCAAGGCATTCAAGGCACTGTAGGATATGCGAACCTCATTCTCCCTTCGTTTACGCTAGTTGCGTCTGGAACAAATTACACACCAGAAATAATCGACCAGCTCATCACTGAACGTGCGGCAGCCAAGAATGCCAAGAACTATGCCGAGGCAGACCGTATCCGCAAGGAATTGCTGGATGCGGGCATCGTGCTGGAGGATACGCCGCAAGGTACGGTCTGGCGGCGAGTTTAGGCTTTGTGTGATGGGTATCGCTGCGCTCCACCCATCCTACGCCAGGAGGTAGGATGGGTGGAGCGCAGCGATACCCATCAATCATAAATTTGATACCATGCACCGATGACAAACTATCGGCGCAATTTCGTCGCGGGCGGCAGCTACTTTTTCACCGTCAATCTGGCTGATCGCCAATCCCGTCTGCTCACCGACAACATCGAGCTTTTGCGCGAGGCGTTCCGCTATGCACGCGCACGGCATCCATTCCAAATAGAAGCGATTGTTGTCCTGCCTGAGCATGTCCACACCATCTGGACGCTACCGCCGGACGATCTTGATTATGCAATGCGCTGGCGCTTGATCAAAACCACGTTTTCGCGCGGATTGCCCAAGGGCGAGCGCATTTCACAAAGCCGCCGCGACAGGGGTGAACGCGGAATCTGGCAACGGCGGTATTGGGAACATACACTCAGGGATGAACTGGATTTTGAGCGGCATGCCGATTACATCCACTTCAATCCGGTAAAACAATAGCTACGTGAAGTCGGTCGGGGAATGGCCATATTCGTCCTTTCGCCGCTTTGTCGAACTGGGATGCTATGCGGAGGATTGGGCTGGCGGCGTGGAGGGTGAATTGTGCTTTGGGGAGAGGTGAGGGGGTGATGGGTATCGCTGCGCTCCACCCATCCTACGAGGGTTGGTAGGATGGGTGGAGCGCAGCGATACCCATTATTTTACTACCCAAAAAACTGCTTCATTTTGTCCATCCAGGTTTTGGTGCGCGGGTTGTGGCGGGCACCGTCCTGCTCGTTGAGCGTTTCCAGTTCGCGCAGCAGTTCTCTCTGGCGCTCGGTCAGGTTGACCGGGGTTTCCACTACCATGTGGCACATCAGGTCGCCGTGAGTGCTGCTGCGCACCCCTTTGATGCCTTTGCCGCGCAGGCGGAACACCTTGCCGGACTGGGTTTCTGCCGGGATATTGATTTTGGCGTGGCCGTCCAGCGTCGGTATCTCGATTTCTCCGCCCAGTGCTGCCGTGGTGAAGCTGATCGGCATTTCGCAGTGCAGGTCGTTGTGGTCGCGCTGAAAAACCGCGTGGGCCTTGATCTGGATGACCACGTAGAGGTCGCCCGAAGGCCCGCCGTTGACACCGGCTTCGCCTTCGCCAGTGAGGCGGATGCGGTCGCCTTCATCGACGCCCGAGGGGATTTTTACCGCCAGGGTCTTGTACTGCTTGACGCGCCCGCTGCCTTGACAGGTCGGGCAGGGGTGGGCGATCACCTTGCCGCTACCGTGGCATTTCGGGCAGGCCTGCTGGATCGAGAAGAATCCCTGCTGCATCCGTACCTGGCCGTGACCGGCGCAGGTGGGGCAGGTTTCCGGCTTGGAACCGGCCTTGGCGCCGCTGCCGTGGCAAGTGTCGCATTCCGCCATGGTGGGGATGCGGATCTTGGTCTCGGTGCCGCGCGCCGCTTCCTCCAGCGAGATTTCCAGGTTGTAGCGCAGGTCGGCGCCACGGTAAACGTTGGAGCGTCCGCGCCCACCACCTGCACCGCCGAAGATGTCGCCGAAGATGTCGCCGAAGGCATCGGCGAAACCGCCGCCGAATCCTCCCGCACCGCCCATGCCGGCCTGCTGATTGACACCGGCATGGCCGTACTGGTCATAGGCGGAACGTTTGCTCGCGTCGGACAGGATCTCGTAAGCCTCCTTGGCTTCCTTGAAATGTTCCTCCGCTTTCGGATTATCCGGGTTGCGATCCGGATGGAATTTCATCGCGAGCTTGCGGTAGGACTTCTTGATCTCGTCGTCGCTGGCGTCCTTGTTGACGCCGAGAATTTCGTAAAAGTCGCGTTTGGACATATGGCTTTCTCACCGCGGAGGACGCGGAGGACGCGGAGGACGCGGAGGAACCCCAAGCATGAAGCGGGTTTTTCCTCTGCGTCCTCCGCGTCCTCGGCGGTTAATGGGTTTTACTTCTTAATGGGTATCCCCTTGACGCACGTTGCACCTGTGATCCGAAATACCGGGCGCGCTTCCAGAGCCGCGAAGAGCCATTTAGCTGGGCTCGCGTTCAAGTCTTGCGGTGGGGCAGCGTGATGCGTCTTGGCGAAAACCGTCCAGTAGAACTTTACGTGCGTCAAGGGGATACCCATTTACTTCTTTTCTGTTTTGACTTCTTCGAACTCGGCGTCCACCACGTTGTCGTCAGCCTCTTTCTTGCCGGCTTCAGCCCCGCCCGCTTCCGGCTGCGGCTGTTCGGCGTACATCTTTTCGGCCAGCTTGTGGGAAGCATCTCCCAGCGCCTTGGTCTTGGCTTCGATGGTGTCCTTGTCGTTGCCCTTGAGCGCTTCTTCGGCTTCTTTCAGTGCGGCCTCGATGGCGGTTTTTTCGTCGGCGCTGATCTTGTCGCCGTAATCGACCAGGGATTTCTTCACCGAATGCACCATCGCGTCGCACTGGTTGCGGGCGTTGACCAGTTCCAGCACCTTGCGGTCATCCTCGACGTGGGCTGCCGCGTCCTGCTCCATGCGGCGGATTTCCTCCTCGGAAAGACCGGAGCTGGCCTGGATCTTGATCTTGTTTTCCTTGCCGGTAGCCTTGTCCTTGGCGGAAACGTGCAGGATGCCGTTGGCGTCGATGTCGAATGTGACCTCGATCTGCGGCATGCCGCGCGATGCCGGCGGGATGTCGGAGAGGTTGAACTGGCCCAGGCTCTTGTTGCCGGAGGCCACGTCGCGCTCGCCTTGCAGGACGTGGATGGTCACCGCGTTCTGGTTATCCTCGGCGGTGGAGAATACCTGGCTCGCCTTGGTCGGGATGGTGGTGTTCTTTTGGATCAGCTTGGTCATCACGCCGCCCATGGTCTCGATGCCCAGGGACAATGGCGTTACGTCGAGCAGCAGCACGTCCTTGACTTCGCCCTGCAATACGCCGCCCTGGATCGCTGCGCCGATGGCGACGGCTTCGTCCGGGTTAACGTCCTTGCGCGGCTCCTTGCCGAAAATCTCTTTCACCTTCTCCTGCACCTTGGGCATGCGGCTCTGGCCGCCGACCAGGATTACGTCGGCGATGTCGTCGAGCTTCACGCCGGCGTCTTTGATGGCCTTGCGGCAGGGCTCGACGGTGCGCTGGATCAGCTCTTCCACCAGGGACTCGAACTTGGCGCGCGTGACTTTTACGGCCAGGTGTTTCGGGCCGGCAGCGTCGGCGGTGATGTAGGGCAGGTTGACTTCGGTCTGTTGCGCGGAGGATAGCTCGATCTTGGCTTTCTCCGCCGCGTCTTTCAGGCGCTGCAAGGCGAGCACGTCGTTCTTCAGGTCGAGGCCGTTTTCTTTCTTGAATTCGTCAACCAGGTAGTCCATCAGGCGCTGGTCGAAGTCTTCGCCGCCGAGGAAGGTGTCACCGTTGGTCGAGAGTACCTCGAACTGGTGCTCGCCTTCAATCTCGGCAATTTCGATGATGGAAACGTCAAAGGTGCCGCCGCCCAGGTCGAACACCGCGATCTTGCGGTCGCCTTCCTTCTTGTCCATACCGAAGGCGAGCGCGGCCGCAGTCGGCTCGTTGATGATGCGCTTGACTTCCAGACCGGCGATGCGGCCGGCGTCCTTGGTGGCTTGGCGCTGGCTGTCGTTGAAATAGGCCGGCACGGTGATGACGGCTTCGGTGACTTCCTCGCCGAGGTAGTCTTCGGCGGTTTTTTTCATCTTGCGCAGCACTTCTGCGGAAACCTGCGGCGGCGCCATTTTCTTGTCGCGTGCTTCGACCCAGGCATCGCCGTTGTCGGCCTTGAGTATCTTGTAGGGCATCAGGTCGATGTCCTTCTGCACTTCTTTTTCCTCGAAACGGCGGCCGATCAAACGCTTCACCGCGTAGAGGGTATTTTTCGGGTTGGTGACGGCCTGGCGCTTGGCCGGCGCACCGCACAGGATTTCGCCGTCTTCCGCGTAAGCGACGATGGAAGGCGTGGTGCGCGCGCCTTCGGCGTTCTCGATGACCTTGGACTGGCCGTTTTCCATTACCGCCACGCACGAGTTGGTGGTGCCCAAATCAATACCAATGATTTTTCCCATGTTTCTTCCTTTGTAACGAATGATTAAGAATTAACCTTGTTCCCCAGATGGGGATGCCAGCGGCTATTTCAAGACGCTTTGCCCTTGGCTACCATCACCAGCGCCGGGCGCAGCACCCGGTCGTGCAGCAGATAGCCTTTTTGCAGGACGTTGACGACCGTGTTGGGAGCGACGTCGGCTTCGACCATGCCGATGGCCTGGTGCTTGTGGGGATCGAATTTTTCGCCCATCGGGTCGATTTCACTCAGATTGAATTTCTCGAATACCGATGCCAGTTGCCGGAGGGTCAGATCGATGCCGTTTTTCATGCTGGTCAGATCGGCGGTTTCCACCTTGATGGCTGCTTCCAGACTGTCCTTGACGGCCAGCAGCTCGGACGAGAAACCCTCGATGGCAAATTTGTGGGCGTTGGCGATTTCCACCTGGGTACGCTTGCGGATGTTGTCCGCATCGGCCTTGGCGCGCAACCAGGCATCGTGGTGTTCCTGCGCATTTAGCTCGGCTTGCTTGAGCAGTTCTGCCGTGCTGAGCATGATTTCGTCCGCTTCGCCTGCGGCGCCAGCCTGGAAGGCCTCGCTCACGGCAGAAGCTTCGCCGAGATTTTCGAGAAACTCTTCCTGCTCGACTTTGTTCTTTTGATTTTCGGTTTGCATGATGCCCTCCTGATAACGATGCAAAACCATATTGGGTGCAATGGTTTTTTTTCAAGAGAGGGATACAAAACCCGTCATTCCCGCTTTCGCGGGAATGACGGGTGTTCAACCTGTCAGCGTCAGAACAAATTTACCGTGCCGTCGGGGTCCTATGGCATTGTGCGGGTTTTTAGTCTTTCGCGCCCATCGCTAGCGCGCGGTCGCGGGAAGCGGCGCAGGCTTCATTCTCTTCCGGCGCTATCCAGCCTTGCAGGTTTTCGGAGACGATATGGCTCAGGGCGCGTATCCAGTCATCTCGTTCATTCAGGCAGGGAATGTAATGGAATGCACCGCCCCCGGCGCCGAGGAAGGAAGCTTTGCCTTCCATGGCGATTTCCTCCAGGGTTTCCAGGCAGTCGCCGACAAAGCCGGGGCAGATTGCGTCCACCCGTCCGACGCCCTGCTTGCCGAGTTCTTCCAGGGTCGCAGCAGTGTAGGGCTTGAGCCATTCGGCACGGCCAAAGCGCGACTGGAAGCTGATCCGGTATTGATCCGGTTTCAGTTCCAACGCCTCTGCCAGCAGCCGACCGGTTTTCTGGCACTCGCAGTGGTAGGGGTCGCCTTTGTCCAAAGTGTAACGCGGCACGCCGTGAAAGCTCATCACCAGCACGTCGGGGCGGCCATTCTGCATCCAGTCGTCGCGCACGCTTTGCGCCAGTGCCGCGATGTAGCCGGGGTGGTCGTGAAAGCTCCGGACGGTGCGGATTGCCGGCAGGTTGCGCATCTTGCGCAAAGCGCCGAACACCGCGTCCATGGCTGAAGCCGTGGAGCTGGCGGCATACTGCGGGTAGAGCGGGAGAATCAGAATGCGCCCGCAGTTCTGCTGCTTGAGTTTTTCCAGCGCCGATGCGACCGATGGGTTGCCGTAGCGCATGGCGTATTCGATCAGAACAACGTCTTTTCGCGTGCGTTGTTCCGCTTCAGCGGAATACAACCACGGTGAAGACCCTTGCGATCTCACCATTGCCCCCTCTCCCGCGTGCGGGAGAGGGCTTTCCCCCCCGTGAGAGAGGGTTGGGGAGAGGGGCAGTGCAGGCGGCGCTTTCAACGACTCACCCAAATACCCCCGCAGCATCCTGGCTTGTCGCTGAGTATGAACCAGCAGCGGGGAGCCTTCCTCGGTCCATATCTGGGCGTATTTTTCCGCCGATTTCTTAGGCCGGGTGTTGAGGATGACGCCGTTCAGAATCAGCCACCACAGCGCACGGGGAATTTCCACTACGCGCGGGTCGCTGAGGAATTCCCTGAGATAGGGCTTCACCGCCGCGGCGGTGGGTGCGTCGGGTGTGCCGAGGTTGATCAGGAGGATGCCGGTTTTGGCGGCGGTGCCGTGGCGGTAGGTGGGTTCCATTGATTAAGTCCTGAGAGGTGGTGGTTTTACTCAGTGCGTAGGATGGGTTGAGGCGCTTGCGCCGATACTCATCGATTTGCGGTGATAATTGATGGGTATCGCTACGCTCCACCCATCCTACCCATACTCGGCACTGTTTTAATGATAAGACAGCGCGCTGGACAGCAGCTTGGCGGTGACATCCACGATCGGGATGATACGTTCGTAGGCCATCCGGGTCGGGCCGATCACGCCGACGGTGCCGACGATCTGGCCGTCCACCTCGTAGGGTGCGGTTACCAGGCTGCATTCGTCGAGCGGCATGCGACCGGATTCACCGCCGATGAATATCTGCACCCCTTGGGCGTGCTGGCTGACGTCCAGAAGCTGGAGCAGGGTGGTTTTCTGATCGAAGGCGTCGAACAGCCTGCGCAAGGACGCCATGTTGGAAGACAGGTCCCGCACATGCAGCAGCCTGCGCTCGCCAGTGAGTATGTAGCTGTCGCCGCTTTCGTTCATTGCCTCGCTGCCGGCCTCCATCGCCACGGCCATGAGCGCGGTCATGTCGTGGTGCAACTGTTTCAGCTCGACCTGCATTTTGCCGCGCACCTCTTCCAGGGTGCAACCCGCGTAGTGCTGGTTGATGAAGTTGGCCGCCTGGGTCAGATCCGAGGCGGAATAGGATTTCTCGCTGACGATGATGCGGTTCTGCACGTTGTCGTCGGTCGTGACCAGGATTAAAAGTATTCGTTTTTCGGAGAGATTCACGAATTCGATATGGCGGAAGGCGATGCTGCGGCGTTTCGGCGCCATCACGATCCCGGCGAACTGGGTCAGGTCGGAAAGCAGCTGCGAGGCGGAAGCGATCAGTTTTTGCGGATCGCTGGGATGAAGCTGGTTTTCCAACTGGTGTACTTCGACGGCATCCAGCGGTTGCACGGTGAGCAGGGAGTCAACGAAAAAGCGATAGCCGAGCGGAGTCGGAATGCGGCCCGCGCTGGTGTGCGGGCTGATGATGTAGCCCATTTCTTCCAGGTCGGCCATGATGTTGCGGATGCTGGCCGGGCTGAGGTCCAGCCCGGAGAACTTCGACAGGGTGCGGGAGCCAACGGGCCGACCTTCGCTGATGTAGCGTTCCACCAGGGTTTTAAGCAGGATTTGCGCGCGTTTGTCGATCATACCTTCAGGTTGTGCGTTATGTGTTATGCACTTCGAGTTATTCGGAGATAGTACCATCAAAAGTTTTATTATGGTTTAATTCGCGGCATGAACCCGCTTTTTAAAACCATTGCCCTGATCGGTAAATACAATAGCCCGGAGATCGGTGATTCGCTGTTGCGTCTGGCCCAATTTCTCGTCGAACAGGAATGCACCGTGCTGGTGGAGCGCCAGACGGCCGAAAGCACTGGTGTGACCGGCTATCCCCTGGCAGGTCTGGAAGAGATCGGGGAGCAGGCTGATCTGGCCGTGGTGCTCGGCGGCGACGGCACCATGCTGCATATCGCCAGTTCCCTGCATACCTTCGGCGTGCCGCTGGTCGGCATCAACCAGGGGCGGCTCGGATTTCTGACCGACGTTTCGGTCGATACCATGCTGGAAACCATGGCGGAAATCCTCGCCGGCGACTACCTCAGCGAAGCGCGCTTCCTGCTCAATGTGACCGTTCGCCGCCAAGGGGAGAACGTCTACGAAGACTGCGCCTTCAACGACGCGGTGGTGAGCAAGGGCGCGACGGCGCGACTGATTGAGCTGGAAGTGTTCGTCGACGGCCAGTTCGTTTACAGCCAGCGCTCCGACGGCATGATCATTTCCACCCCGACCGGCTCCACGGCCTATGCGCTGTCATCCGGCGGGCCGATTCTGCACCCCACGCTGGAAGCGGTGGTGCTGGTGCCGATCTGCCCGCATACCTTGAGCAATCGACCGATCGCGGTGAACAGCGAAAGCACCATCGAACTTCTGCTGCTCCATGCCAGCGACGCGCGCGTGCATTTCGACGGCCAGCGCCATTTCGATTTGCAGGAAAACGACTGGGTGATCGTGCGCCGTTCCAAGCAGATGGTGCGCCTGCTTCACCCCTTCGGCCACAGCTACTACGACATGCTGCGCCAGAAGCTGCACTGGGGCGAAAAACTCTAAATGCTCTTGACCCTCAACATCCGTGATTTCGTCATCGTGGACCGCATCGAGCTGGAATTTCAGCCCGGTTTCACCGTGCTTACCGGAGAAACCGGCGCCGGCAAATCCATCCTGATCGACGCCCTGTCGCTGGCCTTGGGCGAACGTGCCGATGCCGGTGTGGTGCGCGCAGGCACGGAACGCGCCGAAATCGAGGCCGAGTTCGATACCCGCGCCCTTCCCCAGCTTCAATCCTGGCTGAACGAGCACGATCTCGGCGGCGATCCCGGCGTGTGCCTGATGCGCCGCGTGGTGGATGCCGGCGGCCGCTCGCGCGCCTTCATCAACGGCCATTCCGCCACCTTGCAGCAAATGCGCGAGAGCGGCGAATTTCTGGTGGACATTCACGGCCAGCACGCCCATCAATCCCTGCTCAAGGCGGCTGCCCAGCGCGAGCTGCTCGACGCCTACGCCGGTCTCGGACATCGGGTCAAGGAAACAGCGACAGCCTGGAAGGAATGGCAAGCGTTAAAGAGGGCGCGTCTGGAGCGGGAAAAGAATGCTGCCGTTGATGCCGAAGAACTGGACCGCCTGGAATGGCAGGTGAAAGAACTGGCGATACTGAATTTTTCCGTCCCGGAATGGGAGGAATTGCAGGCCGAACACGGCCGACTGACCCACTCCGCCAGCCTGATGGAGGGTGTGCAGTATGGCCTGGAAGTCCTGTCGGAGAACGATGCGGCTTGCCTGGCGCAGGTCAATGGCGTGATTGCGCGCCTCAACAACTTGGTCGAGTACGACGCCGGATTGAAGGAGGTGCTGGATTTACTTGCGCCGGCTGAAGTGCAACTGGGCGAAGCCGCCTACAGCCTGCGCCATTACTTGCAGCGCCTCGACCTCGACCCGGAACGGCTCGCCCAGTGCGAAGAGCGGCTGACGGAGGTTCACGATGCCGCGCGCAAATACCGCGTAGTCCCGGATCAACTGCCCGAGTTGCTGGCCGAGAAGAGCGGTCGTCTGGACGCGCTGCGCGGCTCCGACAGCGGTGGCGACGAGGCTCAACGCGAACAGGTGGCCCAGGCGCAATACCTCGAACTGGCCGACAAGCTGAGCGCAGCCAGGAAAGAAGCGGCGCAGGAACTGGGCGGGAAGGTCAGCGCCGCGATGCAGTCCCTCGCCATGGCGGGCGGACGCTTCGAGATTGCACTGACCGCCTTCGAAGGCAATGCTCACGGCCTCGAAGAAATCGAGTTCCAGGTCAGCGCCCACGCCAGCCTGCCACCCAAATCCCTGGCCAAGGTGGCTTCCGGCGGCGAACTGTCACGCATCAGCCTGGCTATTCAGGTCATCACCAGCAAGGTTTCCCTGGTGCCCACCCTGATTTTCGACGAAGTGGACGTCGGCATCGGAGGCGGCGTGGCGGAGATCGTCGGGCAACTGCTGAAGCAGCTCGGTGCCGAGCGCCAAGTGCTGTGCGTGACCCACCTGCCCCAGGTGGCGGCGCAGGGCGATCATCACTGGCAGGTCAGCAAGAACACCCGCGATGGCGGCGTGGCGAGCAGCATCCAGGGGCTGGAGCGGGAGGCGCGCATTGACGAGATTGCCCGCATGTTGGGCGGGGTGGATATTACCGATACCACCCGCAAACACGCGGCGGAGATGCTGGAAGTTAAATAGGCTCTTTGGCGGCGATCTTGGCGCTGAATTTCGCCGCGTTGATCATGTGCGCCATCGGCGATCTTGTCGATGCAGTCGTCGGCTTTGATGTGGAAAGTGAGCTTGCGCCCTTCGGCTTTCTCCAGTCGAACCTTGACGGTGACAGTCAGATCGCGTTCGCATTGACCAGCAAAAATTGCTTATGTCATAGTCGGTAACGGCGTGGTTGTGAATGTGGCAAATGAAAACGGCGAACCGAAGTTCGCCGTTTGTATCGGTGGGCATTTAAGCCCTTGTTGCCGATAGTCCCCACCATCGGAATGCCTGATACGAAGTATATTGTACAAGACAACGCGGACGAAAGGCAAGCAAATGATTTATCGTTTAGGTCTGGATGTTGGCACGGCCTCGGTTGGCATTGCAGCCATGGAGTTGAATCAAGACGGTGAACCGGTGCGGTTGGCAAACCATCTGGTACGCATCTTTGATGAACCGCTGGAAAAAGGGCAGGGCGGGCTTGCCTCGAAAAAGGTAGGGCGGCGCAAGGCTCGGATGCAGCGTCGCCAGATAGATCGTCGTGCGGCAAGGTTGCGTCGCATCGCTCAATTAAGCGAGTTGCTTGGCCTCAAGTGTGGCGATATCCTGCCAGATGACGGCAACACGTTACCGCGTCTACGGGCGCAGGCTGCCACGGAACGGATAGAGATTGCCGATCTGTTGCGCATCCTTCTGCGCCTATCCAAACGGCGCGGCTACAAGGGCGAATTCAAAGAAAACAAAAAAGGCCCAGTGGCGGAAGGTTCCAGCGAACTGGGGCTTGCCATGAAACAGCTTGCAGAATCGCAAGGTGTAAACGAAATTACGCTCGGTCAATATCTGTTGCACCGGTTGGAGAATGGACAGCCCACCAAGCTTAAGATCAAGGAAGTAGGCGATGACACCAAGAGCAAGAAAGAACAGACGGATGGTGATGCCAGCGGCGCGCTAAAAAATCTCTACGCGCTGCGCAAAACGGTCGAGAAGGAATTCGACATCATCTGGCAAAAACAATCCACTTTTCACGACATACTCAACCAGTCCCACAACGGTAAACCGTTGAAAGAGCATTTCAAGGAAGCCTTGTTTTACCAGCGCCCGTTGAAATCTGCCAGCGATCTGGTGGCGCAATGCTCGCTCGAACCCACTCTGTCGCGCGCGCCGCGTGCGCAGATGGCTTTTCAGCGTTTCCGCATTGAGAAGACCTTGGCTGATTTGCGTTGGGGCGCGGGGAGAAATGCCCAGCCCTTGCAGACTCAACAGAAGGCCGTCTTGCGGGATTTGCTCGATCAAACCGACAAAATCAAATTCGAGGGTATTTACGAGGAACTTGAAAAAGCTGGATTCCCTAAGCCACAGGGCAAAGGGTTGAATCTCGACCGTGCCAGCCGCGAAGAGTTGCTTGGTAATGCCACGCTGGCGGCGTTACGCAAGCTGGATAAATATGGCAAGAAGCATCACCCGGATCGCGCTGCCGAGTTGGAAAAACAATTCCGTGCGCTGGATGAGAAAACCCAGATCGCCACAATCAACTTTCTGGCCGAGATCGGCTCGCCGGAGCAGCTTGATGATCCTGAATGGCATCAGGTATTTGTCAAAAAGGACGGCACGCCACGTCGATTCAATGACGCGCTGGTAGGCTTCGTCAATCAGATCAAGGAACATGAGCAATTCGACCGTCTGAACAAAATGGGCTTTGATGGCGGTCGCGCTTCCTATTCCGTCAAGGCTTTGAACACACTGGCCGATTGGCTGGATGAGCCGAACTGGCCGGGTGACTGGCAGGCCGACATGAAACGCATGGATGAAGAAGCCGCCATTCGCGTGTGTTACCCGCAATCGCTCAATCGTGAAGTCAAGCAATTGGACAAGCTGCCAGCACCGGAATCCACGGGTAATTCGGTGGTGGACGGCGCGCTGCGGCAAATTCGTTGGGCGATCAACAAGGTAATCGACGAACTGGGCATGCCTCCGTCTGAAATCGTGGTGGAAATGGCACGGGAAATGAGCTTGGGCATCACTCGCCGCAATGAACGCGAAAGCGATAATTCTGCTCAACAGAAGGCGCGCAGCTTTGCCGAAAAAGAAATTCGCGCGCATGGGCAAACGCCGACACCATCGAGGATTAGACGCTATCTGCTGTGGGCAGAGCAGGACAAGAGTTTTTGCCCGTATTGCAACAAAACTATCGGGATTGCCGAAGCCCTGTCCGGTGCCGCCACCGAGTATGAGCACATGCTGCCGCGTTCGCTGACCCAAGTGGGCATGAAGCGTTCTGAAATCGTGCTCGCCCATCACGCCTGCAATCAGGAGAAAGGCGAGCGCACTCCTTGGGAAGCATGGGGAAATACGGATCGCTGGCAATCTGTCGAAGCGGCTGCCGCGCGTTTTGAAAAGAAAAAATCCTTCCGCAAAGCCAAGCTGCTGCGCCTTAAGGATTTTGAGCGCGAAGTGCTGACCGACGAATCGGTGAATGGATTTGCTGATCGGCAGTTTCACCAGACCTCGTGGATTGCCAAGACGGCCGCACAATGGCTGGACTGCCTGTGTCCGAACAAGGTTTCGGTATCGCGCGGGGAAATGACGGCGATGCTGCGCCGCAAGTGGGGACTGGAAACCGTCATTCCCGAAGTGCGCATCGAAAGTGAGTTGCCGGTGCTGGATGATGAAGGTAAGCCAATGGCACCGGAAGATTTTGCCAAACTAAAAAAATTCCTTGAGGGGCATCCCGTCACCCGTTCTGACCGCGAAGGGAATCCGGGTTTCGATTTCAACCGCCGTCCTGATAAGCGGCTCGACCATCGTCATCACCTAATAGACGCCGTAACGCTGGCACTCACCTCGCGCGGCATGTTCCAGAAAATGGCGAAAAACTATAAGGCTGCCGCCGAAAAAATGCAGCCATGCGATGGCGAAACCGTCGAGGAGCGCGAACGCCGGATGAAGGGAGAAACGCGCTTGCGCTTGGAAACGGTAGAACCGCCCTTACGCGATGTGCGCGCACAGGCGATGGAAGCTGTTCGGGAATGCCGCATTTCCATCAAGCCGGATCGTTATCCTGATGGCGCCATTTTCAAGGACACCGCTTACGGCGTGGCGCAACGAGAGGGCGAGGAGAAAATTCGTTTGACCTTGCGGCAGGCTGTCGCCGACCTCGGTAAATCACAAGGCAAGACCAGCGTGGAAGCCGCCCGTAAGGCTATCGCTAGCATTGTCAGCGACGATGTAAGGCGCATCATTGCGCAAGTGTTTGAAGCGCGGCTGGCGAATGGCATAAGTGCTGATGTCGCGTTGAAAGAACCATTTGTTCACCCGCTCTACAATAAGCCTATCCGCAAGGTATGCTGTTTTATGGGCTATGCTGAAGATGCCCAGCCGATTGTCCATACCAGCCGTAGCGGTGAACACCGCAAGTATCTGGTAAATGAGGGCTACGCCTATCTGGAACTGGCGACCGATGGCGCGCAGGAACCACGGCTGGTGAAAATTCGCGATGCGATGCGGGACAAATACAAGCCTGCTAAACCCGGTATCGTGCGGCTTTATAAGGGGGACACGGTCAAGGATGAAAAAGACGGCAGGCTTTATAAAAGGCTCTTTTCGCAAATCATGTTGTTAAGCCGCCCCGCCAAGCGCCATAGCGAGCCACTGAGCGGGTTTCGGGCCGATTCCGTGTTCGCGTTCGAGCGCGCGGAACCAGCCCAGGTAGTTTGCCAG
>Ga0210026_1001546_pt1 | contig 22089 bp, 20 predicted proteins | sample CryGeymeta201509_FD_183977 | JGI IMG/M metagenome (GOLD analysis project Ga0210026, IMG submission 183977) | Groundwater microbial communities from Crystal Geyser aquifers in Utah, USA - Crystal Geyser metaG 2015-09 (SPAdes) (version 2) | ecosystem: Environmental > Aquatic > Deep subsurface >...
GTGTGAGATTAGGTTATAAATAGCTTAAATCGGTTAATGCCGGTATTAAGCCAAAGCAATTTAAGTAAGAATTTTTGAATAGCCTAAAAGTATTGTTGTAAGAGCGCCTTTTTCAACGGATTCCTAGTAGACAATGTCGGTGTTGCTATCTTCCATACTGACAGCAAAGGGAATATATTTGAAGCAAATAAAATGGCGATAGAACTTGCTGGCTACACCAAAGAAGAGCTTCTTGATATGAATGCTTCGCAGTTTCTGTCAAATAAAGACTTCGAGCGATTGCTTGATTTAAAGATAGAAGAAATTCCAACGGGATATTATCCATTAAGAGATACATTGTTGCTCGAAAAAGATGGGCATGAAGTTCCCGCAGACCTAATGGTTAGTATTGTTGAATACAAAGGTAGCCGGATATTCCAGATATTAGCTAGCGATATCACCGAGCACCGCAGACGCCATGATTCTCTCTTAGAGGCTAAAGAGCGTGTGGAACAAATATATAACATTATACCAAGTGCAATATTTACTGTCGATACGAATAACAACCTGACTAGTTTCAACAAAGCAGCCGAAGAGATTACAGGTTTCAGCGCTAAGGAAATAATAGGTAAAAAGTGCACGACTTTCGCGGTTGGGCCTTGTGCGAGAGGGTGCGGACTCTTGGAATTTGCAGATCAGATAGACGAACCAATCATTGGTAAGATATGTGAAATAGAGACAAAAAGCGGTGAGATACGAATTATATCAAAAAACATGGATATACTAAGAGACACGCGAGGGAATGTTATTGGCGGTGTTGAAAGTTTCGAGGATATAACTGAACGAAAGATTGCTGAAGAGACTATCAAGTACATGGCTTATTACGATTCTCTTACTGGCCTCCCAAATCGAACTCTATTTAATGATCGTCTCAGCGCAGCGCTAGGGCATGCCCATCGAAATAACGAAAGACTAGCAGTGCTATTTATTGATTTAGATAATTTTAAAATTATCAATGATACATTAGGTCATGCTGTTGGAGACGAATTGCTTCAAGCCGTTGCAGAACGATTAAAGAAATGTGTGCGCATCGAAGACACTATTGCCCGATTAGGGGGCGATGAATTTGTAATAATGTCGTCACGGGTTGATAATCCTGAACATGCAGCAGCGCTTGCTAAAAGGTTATTAGAAACAATAAGGCCTCCGTTTAACTTAGAAGAGAGAGATTTCCACATAACAACCAGCATAGGTATTGCTCTTTACCCTAATGATGGAGAAGATAACCAGGCTCTGCTAAAGAATGCAGATACCGCTTTATACAGTGCAAAAGGGCTTGGCAGAAACAACTACCAGTTCTATGAATCAACCATGAACATTATGGCTAGCTAAATGCGCTGATTTCTCTTTAGCTTGGAGATAATTTAACCCTGACATCTCTACCAGGGATTTTCGGTGTAGAATATGAGATTCGAACGGCCTCCAATACCCTCGCACCATCCATACTGAGCCTTGATTTCTCGCATTTAATCATCACAACACTTAACGGCCAAATTCTTGCTCGATTTGTTTCTTAACCAAATAATGGCTAGTTGCTTCGATTTAATAAAAGAACCTGACTTCGCCGCGTATTTAAAAGTAGCCGCTTTACCGCCGGCCCTCGGGTATGGGTGCGGTATCGCTGTCTGGCTTATAGAGCGGATACTTCTTCATCGGATAATGTAGCTCGTTGTATCTACTTTAGCTATCGGCTAGCGCATATTTTGCTAAGCTGCCTTTCTCTCGCTTGGCACTCAAGTGTAAGCAGGATTTTCTATTCCAGATCAATCTCCAACTTATTTCGTTGCTTTGCCCGCTCTTTTACGTGTTAAAATGGGTAAGTAAACAAAATAACTACATGGGTGGTCCTTAGAATGACAGCGGATAAGCATCAATCAAACCCAAACAACATGATCGGCCGGTTTACAGCCGATGAGATAGAGCAGGCGCATGGCGCCGTCTTCGACACGGCCGCCGATATTATGTACATCTTCGATGTCGATAGCCTGCAAATCCTAGATATGAACCCACGTGGGCTCGAGGAACTTGGGTATACCATAACCGAGATACGGCAAAAGGATTTTTACGACCTGCACGCCGTCGAGGAGCGCGAGCGGGCCGAGCAGATCGTCGAGATGTACAGAAGAGAGGGCGGCATCTACAATATCCGCGACCTGCACCTTCGGAAAAAGGACGGCGGCCTGATCCCGGTGGAGAAAAACGGTAGGATCACCGAGGTCAACGGCAAGCCACTCGGGCACTGAATTTGCCGCGATATCAGCGAGCGGGTCAAGGCAGAGCTTGAGATCCGCAAGCGGGTGGAGGACCTGGAGGTCCTTAAAACAGTTGCACTGAGCATATCGTCGGGACGTGACAAGGATGAGCTTTTTTACACCATCGTTTCAAGCGCCGTCGAGCTCATCGACTGCGACGCGGGCGGGCTCGCCCTGTTTGATGAGAAAGACCAGCGCATCATCCTCCCCTATACCTATAACCTACCTGCATATCCGGCCGGTTTCAGCTACAAACTCGACTCGGATATTCTTAGTCTCGCCATCAATTCCGGACAGGCACAGCAGACGGATAGCTACCGGCAAGAACCCCACGGGATAGAAGGGCTGGTTGGCACAGGTATTCGGGCAATGGTGGTCGTCCCGTTGAGGGCACGGGGCAAGATCCTGGGGGCGCTCTGGTTGACGATGCTCGGCTCGAAGCGGGTCTTTTCCGCATATGACATGGTCTTGCTCGAATCCATCGGCGGGCAGGCCGCCGTGGCCATCGATAACATCAACCTCTTTGAGGAACAGCGCTATATCTCGGAAACGCTGCAGCGCGGGTTTGCTCCAGGGCGACCCCCGCGAGCAAAACACACGGATATCGGCATCTTCTACGCATCGGCAACGATTGCCGCCGTTGTCGGCGGGGACTTTTACGATGCGGTACAGCTTGCAGATGACAACGTCAGCATATTTGTCGGCGATATTTCAGGGAAGGGGATCGAGGCGACTGCGGATGCCGCAATGGTAAAGTATACCTTGCGGGCGGTCTCTTTTGAAGACCCCGATCCCGCAAGCGTCTTAACGAGCGCCAACGATATCACCGCAAACCAGCTTATGGGCGGGCACTTTGCCACGCTGGTTTACGGTCTCTACAATACGGCGAGCGGGGAACTACTCCTTGGTATCGCCGGGCACCCATACCCGCTTCACTACTCGGCGGCCAGAGGTGAAGTCGCACCGGTTACCGCCAACGACCCGGCGTTTGCGCTTATCAAAAACTACCGGTATACGGATGTGGCGCTTCGCTTAGCGGAAGATGATCTGCTGGTCCTCTATACCGATGGGATCATAGAGCTTCGCCGCGACAAGGAGTTCTTTGGGATGGAGCGCCTTGGTGAGCTTATCGCAAAATACTCCGCACTAAAAGCGCAGGAGATAGCGGATAGGATCATCGAAGAGGCCAGGGAGTTTGCCAGGGGGCGCCTGACGGACGATATCGTATTGATGGTGATCAAGCGCACTGGCTAGGTGGCAGGTTTCGCGGGACGCTCCCGTTCCTGAATCGCCTTGTAGATCACAAAACCTGCGGCGCCAAGACCGAACAAAACGTAAAGGAACCTGAGCACCGGCCCCAGGAAGGGTATCGCTCCCAGAAGCATTACTATGAAAAGCCCGATGAGAAGGGCAAGCGCGTTACCGCCGCTCAGCTTAAAGTACCCACTGATCAACTTTCCAATCGCGAGGCCAACAAAAATTTTGGCGACATAAATCCCGAGGACGTATAAGAAGATTGCCGTCAGGCTTATGGGAATCGTTATTACCAATATCAAGAGAATGAGCGCTGCCAGCGGCACAAGTATGAAAAGCGCCAGGCCGACCAGGAGGCTTATCCAGGTCGAATTTACCACAGCGGCGGCGATGCGCGGAACTTTTACCGGGAACAACGCGAGCAATACGATGCCGAAGAGATATGCCGCGAGAAACGAGACTGGTTTACATCCAGGCGCGCCGTGCCACCAACGGGGCCGTCAATAACAACGCCGCCGCCGGCCGCCTGCAGTTTTCTGCCGATGGCACCGCTAAGCTGGGCGTTGCCCGAGGCGAGAAGTGCGTCGCGACCGATAGATGCTGAGGACGCGGCCTCGATGGTGCCGCCCGCAATCAACAGGTCATCGCGAACCGGCCCGTTTATGGTAACCGTCCCACCCGCTACGATAAGATCCCCGTTAACTTTACAGTTGACGACAACCGTTCCTCCCGAAACATAGAGATCGTCGTTGATGGTCTCTCCTGAATCGATGGTGACGTTATTGGATGATCTGAGCCGCGCCCCAAAAGTTGAACCGATAGGAATGACTCCTAGGGTGAATGGCGGTATTACACTGTCGCTGCTGTAAGCTCTCGTTTGATGAAGTCATCCGGCGCAAGGTAATCAATGCTTGAGTGACGGCGCCTTTCATTATAGTACGAGAGCGCTTCTTTGATAAGCTTAATCACCTCGCTTTCGCTCTGGGCGGCAGCAAACACATCCGCCCACTCGTCTTTCAACCTGCCGAAGAAGGACTCCATCTCAGGGTTGTCCGATGGTGTTCCCACACGGCTGTAGGATATTTTAACGCAATCTTTTACAAGCTCGCCGACGTAGTCGTAGCTGGTGTAGACGCTGCCCTGGTCCTGGTGGAATATTACACCGGAAAGATCAATGCCCATCTTTTTCAAATACGCTTTCGCCTGGCGACATACCCCGACAACAAGGCCGCTATCCGGACTCTTTGCCACGCTGGAGCCGATGAGGCGCTTCGATACCGCCTCAAGGGAAGCTCCCAAATACACTTTGCCATATGCATAGCGGATCTCGGTGATGTCGGAGAAAACGACTTCAAAGAGCTGTGGCGCACCCATGCCACGCAAAAGATTAACGCGCTCTCCAAGCTCATCCAGTATGGTCGCGATACCGCTCTTTACCTTACGCTTTATCTTTCTGTGTAGCGTAAGTCCCCAGGCTTTGAGCAGCGTGCGCAACGGCTTGTGGTTGAGCACAATGCCGAGGCCCAAAAGCTCGTGCTTGATCCGTCGGTACCCGTAGGCCGGGTTCTCCGCGATAATCTTAGTGATTACTGCTCGTAGGTGCTCGTACTTTGACAGCGGCTCGTCTCGCCTCAGCTGGTAATAATACGTGCTCTTGGCTACCCCCAAGACGTTCAAGCACCGATTGAGTCCATATACGCCGGCATGCTGCTTGATGAGCTCCATCTTCACTATGAGCGGCAGGAGTAGTGCCGCAAGTAGTTTTTTGCCAGCTCCAGCTCAACGGTGAGCTTTCCGATGATCTTCTCCAACTCCTCGATCTTCTTGTACGGGTTGTTCTCAGCCGTTGGGGTATCAAATATCTCGTGGCCGTGCTCAAGTAAGTCTTGCTTCCAGCGGCCGATCAAGTTGGGGTTCACATCGTAGTTGCGGGCGATCTCTGCGGTGGTGCGCTCGTCTGAGATGGCCTCTAGCACGATTTGCAGTTTGAACTTTCCTGAGTACTTCTTTCGTGTTCTTCCCATGGCAACCATTCCTTTCATTACCTCGATTCTACAGGTTGCCATTCACTCTTAGCTACTGGTTCAAGCTGGCGGGCTCATATCCTTTACCAGCTACTAGATAGTTTATTTCTTAAAACGATACCCGACATTGCGAACCGTCTCGATGAGGGGTTCATGGCGGCCTAGTTTGGCGCGCAGGCGCCTGATGTTAATCAAAATCTAGGGCAACCTCTGCCCTATCCCTCAACAGTTCATCGACGTCTATAAGCGTCGTAAGTACTTCACAGCTCGCGCCAAAGATACGTTGCGCCGTTGCTTCTGATATTTCAGTAAAACCGTGCCCAAAATAGCTTGCATTTCGTGTTTGATAGACGTCCCTGATTTTCTCCAGGTAATACTTGCTGTCATGGTTTTGGAGGTTCAACGCCCCTAGTAAACCCAGTATCTTAATGGCGGGCTGCAGTGTAATGCTATGCTGTCGCTGTATCGGACCATCATATTGCTTACCGATTCGGTTAAAGACTTCGTTCCACATAGCGTTGTCTGTATGGTCCGGATTAATGTTTTTCAGTAACAGCCTGTATTTCGCAGCGAGGTCGATGGCGCGGTGTGCTTTGGCAACCGCTTCCACAGGCGATATTCGCACCTGTCTGCCTGCATTCTCGATGCAATCTGCTACCAGCTTTTCATAACCTCGCTTAAGCTCAAAATCGCTATTAAACCTATGTATCGCCTTTTTTATATTCCCCAGTTCTACTTCTCTTTTCCCTTTTTTCCAGGTTCCGGGCTTTAGTTTCCCCATCACCTCAATAACCAATTTGAACTCACCACAGAGCGGTTCGAGCTTCTCGATAAGGTTCGCGATTTTTCTGTAATCTGAGCCTTCCTCAAATATTTTGCCTTGCACCACAAGATGTTGCTTTGCCAACAGCTCGTAGCTCTCTTTATATTGAAAGCTGTCCCAAAGATAAAAGAATTTGCACGCATGTTTGAGGAAGCCCAGCCGACCCTTGCCTGAATCCTCGAACATCTCGGACAACATATAGGCACGCGTAAACTCACCATGCTTAAGGCTATCCAAAACCTCATACTCGCGTTCCCTTGTCAGCGTATCGGGGAAGTAACGGACGTTCATGGTAGCGCTAATACCTTTTCCGCTCGCATCCCGCATCTTACTCGCAACATATGAAAAGCGTATTGGAATACCGGTAGCAAGCCTCGCCACCGCATTGTAAATGCCTATCGGCATCGGCTTGCTTCCACCCGTGATATTAACAACGACTTCCTGCACTTTGGAATCGATAGAGTCAAATACCTTATTAACTTCCTCGCGAATTTCTTGAAGACACACGTCGACGTCTTCGGCGTCGCTGATTTCCGCAGACATAAATGCACTGCCCAATTGAAGTGCAATCTGCTCTAACCGGTTCGTTACCTGTAGGGGATTTGGGTTCTGGCCTGGGAGCGGACGACCATACAAGGCGACGACCGATATCAGGTCGCTTCGTTCATACTCATGGCTTATCGCTTTCTCTAACGGCTCCAGCGACGACCCGACAGTCAAGATCAGCATTACCCTTCTTTTACCTGAATTAATAAGATTACTCATACATGCCTCCATATCTTTGTTTTACTTATTCTTCTATGGAAGAGATGCAAGTGCGATTTAACGGTCTCCAAAGCGAAAACCTATTGCGATTGCAACTTTCAGAATCCGGTTAAGAGCCTGTATTATACTACATAATAGTATTAACTACCGGTGCCGTCTACGGGTCCTGGTAAAACCGCATACTTGGTTGCTCATTATTGTTCGTTATGTAATATCCTATCTCTCCCTGAAGTTAATCAAGCTGCTCCCGTAGTTTTGCGGCGCCATTGCAGCGCCAGTTCGCGAAAAGTAGCGCAGCCAGAATTTGCGAACGAGCATTACCTGTTTGGAACTGTCCTTTGTCGGACATACGATATATACTCTTACGCCTTTTAGATTAGGCAGGAGATCCCGCTGCTTCACGCTCTCGATTATATTTGAAAATGCCGCCTCTTCAAATGCGCCGGACCTGAAATTATAATCGCCCGACTGGTGATACATATCCGAGAAGACAATGAGGACGTTTTTCTCGTTCGGGTACGAGGCGAAGACGCGCTCGGCCAGCGGTAACGCACCAAGAATATCAGTGCTGGCGCTCTCGCCATTTACAAGCGTCCTAGCTTGCGATAGAACCTCTGCCCTCTGCCTCTTTAGCACTTCGGGAAGGTGTTTGTTTTTGATATACGCCTTCGCCTGGTTTTCGTTTGGATCAACACTTCCCCGGGCGAAGGTTGTATTTACTGGATACGACGCCTTCGCGAGTGGACTGTTATCGATTTTGTCGGCGACGATCGTATCCCCGGAGTTCATAGCTTCAAGTACCTTTTCGAAGTCTTTGAGATACCGGCCGCGCTCTTGTTGCGTGCTTCCCGATATATCGAAGAGCGCGAATACGGTTTTTTTCGGCGTCTCCTCGGTTGTCGCGCACCCGGCAACCGATCCTAGCAATATGAGAGCAAACACCACCAAAACAATCGTTTTGATCGCTTTTACGCATTTCATTAAAATCCCCCCGCATCTCTTAGTATCTTTTCAAGGTCGTCGGTGCCGTAATCTCGCTGCATCTCAAGCTTTGTGACCAGGGCGTACGCTTCGTTAAGTGCCCTGTTTAGGCTCTCCGATACAGTAAAATCAGGCTCGTCCTTGAAACTCTCGATCACCTTTTCGCCGTCTTTGCGCCAACGAATATTCGTGCGGCGGTAGATAGACACCAGGTGTTTGCCGTAAGCGCAATGCTCCTCGGCTTTTGCCCTGACGTCATCACATATTTTACGCAGCTCATCGCCAACCGTTTCAATTCGTCTTGTCGCCTTGCTCAGCTCGGTCTCGTCCGAGTCGCGCTCTCGCCGGGCGATAGTCAGCCCGGCCGAGGCCCGCTTAAACGCGTCACGGATATTTCTGTTCTTGCGGGATTCCTTAACATGAGACGCATATGATGCCCAGTACGAAACCCCGACAATCAAGAGGTTGGCCGCAAGAAACATGATACCGGGCAACACCCAGCTCACGTGAACACCAAGTACTTCCTGGGTGCCCATGCCCTCCATCATAAGACCTCGCAAGTATGATACGCCGGCAAGAAAGACGAACAGGATTACAAGCAACTGCCAGAACTTACCCCCGAGCCGACTGTTTTCACGAGCTTCGATCCCTGCCAGATGTGAAAATAACGGGATAGCAAAACATATGCCCGATGCCATTATCAAGGTGTCGGTTTTCGTTCCGCCGAATAGCGAGAATATAAACGAGTTAAGAGGTATCTCCGCCATCGAGAGCGCAATGGTGACCACCCAAGCCAGGGCCAGCGGTATTTGAGGTTTATCGAGTTCCAGTAGCGCATCTTCCGCTTTCGCATACCGGTCGCATGCCGCATCTAACGTACGGTTTGCGTATACAAGCTTTTCTTTAAGCCGGGGCTTCTCTTGGCGCAGAATCCCGATGTCGCTTCGTAAGCTCGACATCTTGTCGACCAGTTCTTGCCCGAGCCTCGCGTGAGATATCTCAACAAGGTACCGGACATCTCTTTGATGTTGAACGGGTTCACCGCTTGCCGATGTCGGGCTGCCCACCCTGGCATCGAGGATAGCCTGGCATCGGGCCTCAACCAGACTATATGATTTAAACCCTGTCTTGCTTTTTTCTTTATAGCGCATTGTTTTCATCCTCCTTAATAAAACGGAACCTTATCGGTAGTCCTTGCTAGCGGCTGCCTTTAGTAACCGCGGCTCTTTCTCATGAAAGCGTTCGTAAACCCTGCTATAAATCTAGTGATTGCTACCAATGATACAACCGCTGATATCTCAAGTAAGCTAAGTACCGCTAGGTCTTGAAACGGTATACCGATCTTGCCGCTTATCAGGCATGCGACGCCACATGTAGCAGCGGCAACGAGTACTGATTCTACAACTATCACGCCAAGAGATCGCGCTTCGAGCGCTATTATGGCGGCAACCACTATCGGGGCGGCCATAACATATACGCCCGGCGAACCGCTTGTCAGCAGCATCCGCCCCGTTTGAATCGCAATACCTATAACAGGCATGAATCTCATTCCCTCCGGCAGATGAAAGCGCATTGCTTGCGACACGTGCTCGGCAAGAACCATATAGACCGGTGGCACTACCAGGAAAGCAATAAGTGCTTTTAATAGGTGGTTTCTTGCGTTCTTTAAGACACCCATTTAGTAACGCCGCCTTCCGCTGTGTATTGATTCAGCGACCATCAGGGCAAAGCCTATGAGGCTTGCCGTTAGCACGGTCTCAAATATCGCCAGCAAGACAAGGTTTTGCAACGGCAGATTCACGCTTCCGCTCATAGCCGAGAGTGACACATACAAGAATGGTTGACCGAAACCAATCGCCACCACCTGGCGTTTCGCCGACTCATTCGCCATATACGCGAGCGCAACCAGTGCAGGCGCAACGAGCAAGACGTACCATCCCTGCCAGCCTTTCAATCCGAGAGCGACGGCCGTTTGCGCGATAGCGCTCGCCATCTCACCCAGCCGCATATTTATTGGAGCGCGGGCTACCATATCTGAGAGCCGCGATAATTCCTGCAATAGAGTTGCCGCCAGCGACGTTGAGCTTACAAAAGCAAGAATAGCGTTTACACCATGCAACACCACGATACCTGCGCCCATCGCAAGCAATGTCAGCACGCCGAGCACGCCCGCTACCAGTAGCGGTACAACGAATAGGCCCAATATTACTGCGAGCGCTTTACTTAACGAACCGGTGTATCGCTCTGTTACCGACGCTAAGGTTCTGGATAGTTGGGCTATTGCCAGCGGTACGAGTTTCACCGACTTTGCGAGCAGTTCGTTTAAACCCGCGGCTGCCTTCTTGCGCTCTTCCTCCGACACCCCATAGATAAACCTGGCAACCTTTTGCACGGGAACACTTACGTGGCCCACCGCAAGAGGGTTGCGCATTTCTTTTGCAGCTAACACGACTACCCCAGCCAGCAAGGTTAGTATGATATATATGAGCATGCCCTTATAAGCGAGAATACAGAGTGCGAGAACGCCAGCACCGGCTATCGTGCGCTTTAATATATTGCCTGGCGCCAACTCGACCTCGGTCTCAGGGAGCATGACCTTTGTCTCCGTTAATGCCAGGATTTGTGTCTCTTCTTCTGCAGGCAAATGAGTACGGAGCGTTTCGGCAAATGCAAGCGCCGAGCTGTAGCGATCATCAGGGTTTAGCGCCAGCGCTTTCGCTATGACGTTGTTAAGCTGAGATAATTCCGGGCTTTGAAGGCGATCCCCGAGTATCTCATTGAGCGTTTTTGCCGCACTGAATACGTCGGTACGCTCATCGACGACTTGTCCAGCCATCTGCTGCTCAGGGGACATAAACCCTCTGGTGCCTATAATCGCTCCGATTTGGGTCACCCGGTCTTCCTTGATAAGCGCTACGCCAAAGTCGATAAGCTTAACGATGTTGCCTTTTGTTATCATTATGTTCGTCGTCTTTATGTCGCGATGAATGATGCCTTTTCCGTGGGCGTACACCAGCACTTCAAGCACTTTTATTATGATATTGACGGCCTCGGCCACCGAGAGCGCCTTTTCCTGCATAAGCTGCGCCAGATTTTTGCCGCCGACGAACTCCATGACGATGAAATACCCTATTTTAGCGTCGCTTCCGAAATCATACGCTTTATAAACGCCCGTGTGGTTAAGCTGTCGGAGAACCCTATACTCGCGCTTAAACCTGAAAAGCGTATCGGCGTCAGCACTGTTGCCTATACATTTGATAGCGACACGGCGTTTGTTGATTACGTCATGCGCCTCATAGATCGTCGTCCTTTGTGTTTTACTGAGGACGCTTAACAGCCGGTACCTGCCATGAATAAGGCGTTCTTCACCTTTCGCTATGCTTGACAGCGACCTAAACCATCCCGAAAGCCGGCTCATGATAATCATCCTATCGCCACCACCCATTGTCTTGGCTTATCTGGCTGATTCTTGGGTTAATCTGGAAGCGTGACGGTTTGCCGGTTTTCCGGCGTCGAGATTTGTTACCTCTGCAAGATACCGGTTGTTTCATATTGATTTTTGAACTATTTGAGAGTGTTTGTATGAGGAGAGTCTTTACGCAGAACTGTAATGGAGCTACCCCTATTGCGAGCAGGTAGTCGTCGGTGTAAACGATCGCATTAGCGACCGCCTGCATACCTAACGTTATGGAGAAACAAAAAAGCCTCTTTCCTTTAACCATAGAAACCATCCTCCAAATGACCCACCAACAGCGCTCTGCCGTTGCTAAGCCTAAACTTCTAATTTCTAATTGGTATGGTTTGGTTTCTTTCTTCTAAAGGAAAAGAAGCATTCCTTAACAAACTGTACATAAGAGGGCTAAACTGCCCTATTAACAAAGCTAAACAAACTAGCTAATAAGCGTCATATTGCTTTGATCCATCACCTCCAAGTCGTTCCCTTTATGGTAAATCTACTTTTACCATAGTCTCAATTTGGCGTCAAGTACAAATCTGAAATTTCTATAAAGTTATTTTCCCGGTAGATAGAACTTGTAAACAAAAAACTGCCTATCCGGTGGAGCTATGTTTACATGCTAATCCGGCGAATGATTGAAGATCAACACTTCTCCGGTAACCGGGCTTTTGTAAACAAGCTTTCGCGCTTTGCCATGCAACGCGTGCGCTATCTTCAAGTAAAGCCAAATGGGGCCGTTGCCGGTTAAGACAACATTCGCGCCCTCGCCCGCAAGCTCCTTTGCTTTCAGAACATAGCCATCAAGCTCAGAAAGCTTAGCGGTTTCGCCAGCATAGAGAGTATTTACATTTATGGTAACCTCTTGATACACCGTCATAGATTATGCCCTCGTAAGATTAAAACGTATATCTACCGACTTAGGGTCTGATCCAGCTTCACGCACAGCCGTTCCATCTTCTTTGTATTCCTTAGGTTTCAGAACCTGCAGCTTTCTTGATGGTCGAGCGCACGCAAGAATCAATCCTGCCGTCATCGACTTCGTGCCCCCGGTATAATCGGCGATCATATCTGTCTCACCAAATTCATCCGGTAGGCTCGCGAATATATCTTCCACAGCATCATATACTTTAGCTGGATTATCAGCGTTACCAGCCGAAAGCTCAACGATCTTAAAGAGATCGTTTGGCATACCCTCTCTTATCAGTTTTGCAATCATATCCCTGGCATACCTATTGGATGTCTCGCCGGCGGTAAGCAACCAACACTTGTCAAGAATAGCGTCATGATGCTCGTTATGAATGCCTTTATAATGATAACGTATTGCCGTTTCGGCAGGCATTGGATCCCAGGCGCTCCCAAGAACTATAAGCCCTCTGTGTCGCTGTGGTGATACCTCAGTATCAGTAATAGACAACTCGCCGCGTTTGCCAAGAACGTAGTTTATAAACCTTGGTATTGGGTCCACAAAAGCCATAATCAAAATTAGAGCTATACTTCCTACCACCGTAATCACCCAGGGTTTAAGCCAGATTTGAAGAGTGTCTGCCAGGCTACCGGTAGATATCCCCACGATATAAATGACAACAAGAAAAATTATGGGTGACGCCTTATCAACGCTAAATAGCTTATGCAGCCCGTTGTGCATAAGAACCTCCTCCAGCTAGAGTGACTGTAATAACGCTAAACCCCAGCGATAGCTTTAAGCTTCTCATAACGCGCTTTCTTATTGCTATCCCACTTCTTATTCGGTGATATATATGAAAGCATTAATTTGGCTACCGTAGCTTTGACCGCGGGCATTATATCCGAAGCATCAAACTCATCAACAACCCCAATGTTAAGCACCGATGAAACCGCTGAAAGATCAATACGTTCGAGTTCAACGATATCCTGCTCCTTGAGCGATTGGAAGAACTCAAAAAACTTGTCCTTGCTGTTTTGTCGTTTAATAGCATTGAATTTATCCAAAACACTCTTCGGCATATCAGACTGCACACCCACCGTTGCCGCCTCATTGTCGCCGCTCAAGTCTGCAGCAAACCGCCCGTTTCCGCTCTCCAAGAAGCCTATGCAATCATCAGGTTTTAGGCTCTTAAATCTCTCATCATCTTGCATTCCGTCAAACCAGGCGTGTGGCTCAAGCCTGCACTTGCTGTCCTTGGCTTTAAGGAACTCGTTTGAACTCGTGCCCTTGCCGATGCTCATGAACTGGAGCTTTCTCTTCTGGTTGTCGCCACCCGGTTGGTCGGTCTTGCCAAGAGACGGCTGGCACTCAGGATCGGCCATTGCCATGAGCTGGACCAGTTGAGGAGTATCGATCCAGTCCGGCGCATCGCCATTTGTGAGCTTTACTTTTTGGTTCATGTAATCCTCAAATGCTAGCATGCCGGCTTGCGCAAGGGAACCGAGGTCGCTTTCGGGCACCCTCGGTATCTCGTTTTCCCTAATCGCTTTAACATCGAATAGCTGCGTAGAGGTTATGGTTATCTTTGCCTGACCGTAGCCAAAAGGCTTTCCCATACCAATACTATGACGCAGGTTTTCCCTTCCACCCCAGGTCAGCGCCCAGATTAACGTACCCAGCTCAAAGGGTCGTAAATTATGTACATTGACCGAGAAGGTAAATCTGGCGTCACGTTCGATTGGGATAAACCTGGTAGCAACCCGATCTTTTTCAGGCCGCGGTTTGATCGTGACGTCATGCTTACGTGCCGGGTAACGCTTCCACCCTCTAATTCTGCAGTCGCTATCCATGAAAGTCTTGTAGGTGCGAACAGGCGAAGTCTGGTCTATGTAATTTGGATAGTAGGTAGGTTTAGGCCCACCCAGAACTGTGTATTCAAGACCCGCTTCTTTTACTGTTGAGGGGTCCGCGATAGCAGCAGAGATGTAAACCCGGCCTTTTAGCCCATCGTTTTCTCCGATAAAGCCAAATATGGCATCTGAAAGGTCGGGGTATGGCATGACATGGCATTCACTGGTGTGGCCTATTGCATCGAGAACCGTATGCTCGTAGGGCAAACGATACATATACGCAAGCCCGATTGATTTGGGCCGAGCGCTATCTCCAACATAAAATACGGGAACTTTTTCGCCTTTCTTGAGTTGCTTCTGCCAATACTCCCATTCGTCATTCGGCTTGTTTGTCTCTCCATTTTTAGAGTGTATAAACTCAAATTCTTCCTTAATCTTTTCAAGATTCTCTATTTGTGCCCGTTTGCCCTCATTGTAGAAAATAAACTCGAGGTGTTTTACATACTTCTTTCTCTCATTGTACGATCGTTCGAAAAGCGTTTCTACGGCTTCCCTAAAACGACCATTGGTTGAAAGCTCTAGTAGAACTCTTTTATCGGACGAGAGCATTACTCCCTTACAAACAAGCTCGTTTTTGCCGCTCTTTTTGTTCGGCCGGTGATATATTTTCTTCTCAAGATTATCCGGAATTCTTACATTGCCCGGCAAACTATCCAGAGATACGGAAAACTCATGATCGGCTGGCTGGCCGGTAAAAACAATCGTTCCTTGCTCAGAGCCCGATCCAATGTCGACCGCCCTTTTAGTTCCCACCCCATCCGTACGTTGGTTTTGCGTACCGCTATTTGTTGAATAATTAAAAGTGACAATCCGCGAGCCTTCCCATTGCGCATACTTACTTTTAGCGTTTTGCTTTGCCTTGATGTTTGGCACCCTTCGATCTTGTTCTTTCTGGTAGGCAATTAGATCGTTTTGCTCGACTCTGATGAAGTCGCATGGAGTAAGAAACCATTCTCTGCTTACCTTGTCCTGAGTGAGCCACGCTGCCTTTGGCGATGCTTTGATTATTCTGTCAACATAAAGACCCTTATTGTCTTTCGTGAGGTCTCTAACCGAGTAACGCCTGTCATCCACTTTTCCCTTCATGCGCCCGAACGAAATAATCTCGATGACGTTGCGAATCGGTCCCTTGATACTTGTTCCGGGAATAACGTAATCACGGTCAATCTTAAAGAAGGATTGGGCATCTTTATTGTTTAGGATCTGCTCATGGCTCCAATTGCCGCCGTTTCTAATATAAACCCGTGACGTGGTGACCAGCTCGCATTCGATGGTGCCGCATATGGCGTCGCTAAACGGAACATCGTGCGATATTGATGCCGACCGTTCAGCAAACACTACCATTTTTGAAAGTGGAACAAAGTTATAGGGGGCGCGTATTGGCCCACAGCGCTCTTCATCTCTTCTATTGTGTTGCTGTGGACCGCGCTGTTTTTGACCATCGCGCACGTTATAGTTTTGTTGTTGCGCCATACTAGCCCTCGCCCCTTTCAAAACCGATAAATCTACTCACAACAGGTCTAAAAACTTCGAATCCGTCGTTTTCCGCTTTCTTCCAGTACGTTTCATATTTAAGCTTACCAAGCTCCTGCTTTGTGGAGATAAAAGCCTCATCAATCATAATCTGATCATCACCTGCTTTTCGCTCTAAATCCACGACGATCCAACCGTTGTCTGCTTGTCGAATATGGAAGCTTTTGTCTCCGGATGCAAGCTCACCCGACAAGATGATCCGCTGCTGTAAGCTCGAGTGGTCAAATTTCTCGTCAACAACGAGCACTTCATCCGTCAGGCAAAGCCACCCTATGGCCGGTACAAAATCCGCAACCGTTTTCAGCAGCTCTTCATGGCTTGAGATATGCCTCGGCGCAATGCTGATAGAAAAGCTTTTTAGCTCTTCTTCAAGCCCAGAATCTCTAAGCGTTTTATTAAGAGCCTCTATCATACCGCATCTCCTATCCATGTCTTGCCTTCGTTGCTCCACGCAACCCCGTTCAGGGCTTCAAAAAAACCGTTTCCTCGACCAGCCCCCGAGCCTATAGATAGCCTCCCGGAAGCCATGTCATTAAGAGCTAACGCGAAAGCCTTTCTTGCATTGGGCGAAATCTTATCTGGCTCCGTGATAGTAAGCTTAAGCTCAAAGCCATTACCTTTGAAAAACGGCCGCTCAGAAAATAAAGCGCCGGACATGGTCTTAGCACCACCGGTAAATCTGTCAATAGCTACGTGGTTTACTATTTTCTGTTCCGGTTTACCGATGAATATATCGTCGATAAAGACACGCCCGCGCTGGCCATCTTCTTCAATCGCATCGTTCTTGCAGTAACCAAAAAGTTCCCTAATGGCGTCATTATTGCTCGCAGTATATCGATCAATATCCTGCCTTGATAAATCGTCCAAAAACACTTCGCTGAGCGCGTTGTAATAATACGCTGTCCTATGTGCCAAAGACCCTTTAATAGCCGTACCTGGAACAAGAACTTCTTCTTCCCCGATTTTTCCCTTACCGTTCGTCCACTTAATTCTAGACTCCAAAACAGGTGCGATGTCCGCCTGGCTGTCCGATCCGCCGCCAATTAGCCAAAAACCTTTCGGTTTAAGCTCGATGCTGGCGGTAATACTCTCCGTAGCAACTAATTCAGATATCGCGTCTAAGCGTTCCTTAAGCACATTTGAGTTCTCTGAGAGCTTGATGGGATGCCTTGAAAAATCGGTGAATCCTAAAAGCTCGGCAAGGTCAAAAATCCCTTCCTTCAGCGAAATTACCTCGAATGACCCTAACCCACGCCTTGTTTTACCACCTATTCGGATCGTTCCTGATGTAAGCAGGCTAAGCAGCGTATGCCAATCGCCCAGGTCTTTCTCACTGCCCTCGAGCATCATCTCGAAGGTAAACCGATGACCAGCCGACACATAGCGTTCGTCAAATTTACCTCCGCCTTTCGCTATGCCCCTATCTGTAATACAAACATGATCGCGTGCCAGAGAGTTAATCGCTTGTTTCAGAACCTGATCATTGAGGCGATTCAAGTTTACAATGCCTTCGACGAGCCGATTGGCGCTGTCGTGAATGCAGCCCCAGGAAACGGTCAACCTTGAGCCTCTTTCCTTTTCTTTATCTTCACCTGTACCCTGAAATCCAAAGAGTTCATTAACTTTATCGGGGGTGATTTTCTCAACCTCGTGCCGCAATATGCCGGCGATAGAAGAACCGGGAATCGTAGGGAGACCGTTTGCATCAGCAACAAACATGACGTCCGAAAAGAAGTCCGATTCACCGGCGCTTATCAAAAACGGCGTTTTAAACTCGATAACCGTTCTTGCTATGTAGCGTAACGTGTTGGCCTCTATGATCATGCTTCCTCCTGACTTAGCTTCTGAGGCATTTGATTGCCAAGCAAGTAAATAACCCTCTGCAGTAGTCTATATTCATGACCGGGATGATCTTTGTCTTTGGCGGTCTTTAGAACCACGTTTTCAAGGAACAAAGCAAAGCTTATGTAGCCATTATCGTAGTAGAACTCGGTTTTCCAGGCATCCTTTGATATGCCAGAGGTGCATAGCCCTTTGTCTTCGTTAAACAGAGCGGTCTCTATATCGCCTATAGACGTCGACCTGATCGCTACATCTCTTAACTGGCCCCACTGCGATTTGCCCGGAGCAATTCTCTTTTGCCTTCTTACTCCCGGCACTAGTACCTTAAGCCACTGCTCAACCATTTCAAGCGATTCTCTCTCTATTTCTTTCAGTATCATCCTTGAGTCCAGCCACCCCAGTAACATTTCCTGATCTGATTGTACCTCTGCCACTTGCTCCGCCTTCACTTCGATAATCTGAGAGAGCGCAGTTTTAGGTGCCGGTTCGAAGTGCTCGGTCGACAGAAACGATGGATTAACAAGTACCTTACCAAGTCCGTCATGCTTGTACATGCCGATACCGGAATCCAAGGCGTCTTGTAGCTCCTCAAGTGGTTCTTGAGTCAACTCACTTGATGTACGGAATGCGATGACGCTGCCCATACAAACCACCTGGCGCTCAAAATCATGCGCCTTTCTCTTGCTGTTGAACGGGGTGTACGAGCGCGTTCGAATAAACGTCTCTTCTCTACTCAGCTGAGCATCTTCTTTCAAGCCAAAATGAGTTGGTAGCGGAGTTAGCGTCGGGGCGCCCGTTAGTGGATCGCGAAGCGCAATATCAGATAAGCAATAGATAAAAACGCCATCCTCCATACCAGGTCTAAGTCGATACGGTGGTTTCTCTGCCGCTGTTATATCCACACTACCGTATTCAGCGGACTTCGACCTTCCGATTCTTATGTGGCCCTTTGTAAGCGCTTCGCTAATATCATCTAAGACCCGAGGAGAAACTTCATCGTCGAAATCTATAGAGAAATACCAGTTACTGCCGGCATCAAGGCTCTCGTACCCGAACAGCTGCGATTCTTTTGCCCTTCCACCCTTCGTCCGGTCTATAGCGGTTTTCAGCCGATAGCTTGAGGTAGGCATCCTGATGGTACCCGTGTCCGAGAAAAACCCTTCCCTCATCTGCTTGGGCTGCACATTATCCTTCTTCCACTTGCTTTCGTTCTCAGAAGATAGATGCACGAGGTTGAAAACATTATCGGTAAGCAAAATCGTGCCCTCATGGCTTGCGCTGCCTTTTGGATAGTGCCATGAGAGCGGAATGGGAAGTGTTGGATAGCCCTCATCGTCGATTGGGTAAGCGTTTCCGAACCGAACAGCGCCGCTATGAAATACATCGAACGCTTTTGTGCCTAGCTTTGTGTAAAGTCTCACTGCGCATGCGCCAAGAAAGCAAGCACCTGGAAGATAGCTGAGGCTAGAGTGACCGCCGGTAGTTGCCGATCGTTCGCTAATAACTACATCCATATCGAGCACTACGTTAAAATGCAGGCTTTTCATCTACGACACCTCCTCGACATTAACGAGAACCCGACCGAGGCCGCGGTGCCGATGCGAGCCTATGTGCCTGATAAGAGGTGCGGCGGCTTTTAAAACGCTAATCCAATCGGAACCCTCACTTCTCGACTCGGCGTATGCTGTCAATTTGAGCGGTACGGTGACCTCTATCCTCCTGAGAGACTTATCATCGGCAAGACCGCGATTGTCGATTTTTGTTGAGGCAACTTGTTGATATAAAAGCTCACGTTTTTCTTCGTTGTCTGGCTCACCCGCCCACCGCTCCATATAATATCCGAGAGTAGCGCTCGTAAACATGAGTTCGCCAAACGTTGTGTCAAAGCGACTGTTATCTGGGCTACCCTTTCCGAAAAGTTTATCCGTTGTTCCTTCTGCGGCCAGCTTTTCGCCCGATTCTTCACCGGAAATACCAAGTTCCTCCATACTGAAAACGCTTTCTCTGACAATTCCCTTAACGGTTCTACCGGGTATAAAAGGCAGACCCGCTTTAGTCTTTATTACAATAGCATCCAAATTAGCGCCTTCCCCGGCACCGCTACCCATGTGCCAGTATCCTAGAAACTCAAATGTTAGCTTAGCTTTTGCCATTATTGCCTCCGCTTACTAATACAGTATCATCACTTAGTTCTCTTATCCTATAAGCATCCAGAAGAGGTGAGTTGCCGTTCTCATTCCATAAAGGATTTGTGGTATTGCCCGTTATTTTAATAAGCTGGGCCTTAAATTTATCGGCTATCTCCTTTTTGCCTGTGCTTCCAGCGACTTGTAGGATACGATCAAAATCCGTTTGAGCTTTAAGTGCGCTAGTATAAACAGTCGTTATTAACGTTCGTATTGAGCCCGACGGTAACTTTGACAAAGTGCCCGCTAGTGTCACAAGGTCGTCATAGCTAACCAAATTGACGTCGTGGGAGCCAACCGTATACGGCCCGTGCCATAATTTGATCTGCAGCGCCTCGGAGCTATCTTTTGAAGTCAGCTCGGTTTCTCTGATTAAGCTATAACTGCCAGCGACACTCGTTGCCACCTTATAGAAGGCGAAGCTTGACGGAACGAATCCGTCTTTATCCTTATTATCTTTTTCTTTTGCCCGGCTTTTTGCAAAAGCGCATAGCGATTCAGCCAGCTCATATGCCCTTGAGAACGGATATGCTTTTTTAATAAACGCTATACCGGCACAGGAGGTTAGCTTTTCCGGCAAGCCCGCGATATTGAAACCGCCAAGCTCCTTCTCAAGCGCTTCCTTTGACGAGGCTTCAAATGCCTCCATGAACACTCTCGTAAACTTAAAGGCAAGATCCGCTCTAATAATTAGCGTGAGGTCATCTCCTCCGAGGACAATAGGTCGGGCCGCCATAAAGATAGGCTTTTTCGATACTTCTGCCCGATCTTCATAATCTGGTTTTATTATGCGCTTATATGCCTCTTGTGCAGCGCTCTCGGTAGCTTGACTTATCGCTTCTGAGAACCTCTTAAAGACATCTATCGCCTTATCAGGGCTTGATCGAACATGTTCTTGGAGCTGCCTGATTGTTTTCCCTAAATCGTTTCCGTCAGCGTGGATTACAGCGATGTACTTTTTCTCCGAACCGGCGATATCGTCGAGTTCGTCCGGCCATCTATACTGCAGTTGCTTTTCTGTATCTTCTGCGCCAGACATTTTTGCCACTAAAGTTGTCATTGCCGATTTGTTTTTGCGCTTCCCAACGTAATCGCGCTTTCTTGTAGTTTGGCGGTCTTGAAGCTCATCTTCACCCTTTGCATACCGGACAGCCGCAAAACCAAGCCGCTGGTTTCTCTCAATGAGTGGGCCTATCTCCGGTAAGCCTACCTGAATCAAGCTGCGCTCGGCCCTTAGCTTTTTTTCACTCTCTTCTATAGCATTATTGATATCGCCGTTGATCTCAACAAGAGATTGCACTACTTGAAGCCCCGGTACAAATCTATCAACGAGCAGCGGCCATACGGTATATAGCCTTTTAGCATCGTTTCCATTATTAAACTGGATCCTTGCCCAACCTGCTGTTTGTGTAATTATCCTGTATTCAGAATTATCAATACCCAGCTCATTAAGAGATCGAGTTAGGAACTCACCGCACATCTGATTTACGAGTTCACTTCCTCCAACCATATCCTTTAATTTGTTGCCTTGAAGGATGTACTTTTGAATCTCTTTTGCAGCGAATGCATAAAGCCATTCTCCCATGTCTCCTCCATCCTTAACTTTGAGTTCATGAACAAAAACCTTGCCCGCCGAGCTTACAAATGGCAAGATGTTTGGATTACTTATACAGAATCTGTTGTCGAATAATGCATGCTTTAAATTGTTTCTCGGAACTTTCACTAAACATACAATTGGGCGGTGCTTAAATTCCCTCTAGATACCTGCTTGCGATTATTGTACTTGGTGAGTAAAACACCTTAAGCAGAATAAATAGAAGTACAAGTTACTATCTACTAAATTAAGATAGCAGTTTAACCACAGATCTGAGCGAGCGCTCAGGCTTAAGTTTATAGGTTATGAAGTGCACAAATAGTTTATCAACTGGTCATCAAGATAACTGCTATCACTTGCATAGCTATTAAGTACTATTTAAGACACTTTGCATCGGGAATGTCAACATGTTTTTGGCAAAAGTTACGAAGGTGTCCTAAACTTAGTTGAAATTGAAATGGCTCCAGTCCATATGGTTTGATTAATGTGCAACCAATCAAGCCAAAAGCAAAGGAGCCGTTTATG
>Ga0210026_1001554_pt1 | contig 21999 bp, 18 predicted proteins | sample CryGeymeta201509_FD_183977 | JGI IMG/M metagenome (GOLD analysis project Ga0210026, IMG submission 183977) | Groundwater microbial communities from Crystal Geyser aquifers in Utah, USA - Crystal Geyser metaG 2015-09 (SPAdes) (version 2) | ecosystem: Environmental > Aquatic > Deep subsurface >...
AAACCTATGCCTTGAAACCCAACTGGAACCTGGTAGGTATTGGCAACAGCTTGTCGCCCAGCGGCTTCAATGTGGCGTTGAGTAGCTCTCTGCCTGTCGCCGGGGCTGTACCCGTTAACCTGACCACTCTGTGGGCCTGGGACAACCCGGGCAGCACGTGGTATTTCTACGCACCCAACCTTGAAGGCCAGGGCGGCACGGCGCTATTTGATTACACCGCCAGCAAGGGCTACCTTGATTTCACAGCCACAGGCAAAACGCTGGGCGCGGGCATGGGGTTTTGGGTGAACAGGCCGTGAAGGATCGCAAGTGCTGCTTTTTGGTGTGGATGAGGATGTCGGAATCCGCCCAAAGCCCTGTTTTTGATCAACCTATCTCTGAAATAACGCGAATATCCCCCGAATGGGGAATAGAACAGCGGGCAAACATTGTCTACCATGCACAGGCCAAGCGGTAACGGCGGCGTTGCGGCACACGCAGGTAAACAACAGGCGGGTTTCACATGAAGTTTTTGAGCCACTGCAATCAGGCATCCACGGGGCTTGCATCCCACTTTTGGGCCCTGCTGCGCTGGCTGGCTTTGGCGCTGGTTTTGGTGGGTTTGGTTAGTCCGGCGCTGGCGGCTAAAACCTATTCAGGCAATGGCGATGGGACGGTAACGGATCCGATCACCGGGCTGAACTGGCTGCATTGACAGACATGCTGACGCAATCGCTCCACCAGTTGCACGAAGGCAGCATCGCCCGGTACCGGCTGCGGCGCGCGGAATATGACGCTTGGCAACTTGCACTTGTGCCGCCAAAGCCATGCGGGCCTTGATGCGGCGGCAGCGGCGAGGCTGGTTTAGTGTGCAGCCCGGCTTGAGCCCAAAAAAACTGCAGTGAAAGAACAGCGAATTTCCGAGGCATATAGGCTTGGTTTAAGCATCCTGTTACCTCATCAAATAACGCAGCAGCGACAGCCAACCATCTCTACGCTGCTGGGGCCCCACCACCGGTTAATTTAATCAGGCTGCCTGCGGTTTACGCTGTTTTTGTAGCATCTCAAACAAAAATTCTGGAGCCAGATCAGCGCCATTGGCCCAGGCCACGGTGCGCATCACGGGGTGCTGGCTGGCAGTAGCAAACAGTGCTGGGTTCCGCAAAGCCCCAAACACTTCGCCTTCAAGTTCATCGGCCAGATTAACTTCGCCAGATTGACCGCTGTTGAAACGCAAAAACAGCCGGTAATCAGGCAGCGGCATGACTTCAGTGGTATGCAAAATCATGGTTTTACTCCAGTGGATTGATCGGATTAAGCGGCCTTTTCTGTAGCGCCAACTGCCAGTCAAGTTCAATCTCATCCCGGTGCAGCGCCAGCCACTCGCGCACCATCGACAGTGCTCGACCCGGTAAAGAGCCCGCGTACACTTTGCCGTCAAAGGTAAACAAGGCTTCGTGCTCCCCATAAACTGCATGGAAATGCATTGGCGGGTGTTCCCGCCAGTTCATGTAGATGACGATGCCAAAGAAGCGCTAAATTTCAGGCATGTTCAAACTGCTTTCCGTGATCTAAGTCGCACTATAGCTGAACAAAGTGGTACCAGGCCCGAATCAAGTTATTTTCCCCGCAGTGGTCTTTTGTCAACGGTGCAGCACTGCCAAATCGGTATTAATTCAATAGCTGCATAGGCATGATGTACAGGCGTTAGAGGCCTATTTTATTCACAAACCGTGAGCAGATTTGGGGCCGGAGTACAACCCTGCTGCAGCCGCAAGGCACGCACACATTGACCAAAGGTAAGGTTGATGGATTGATTCACACATCGGACTATCCCGAATTAACTCTTATTCACATACACATAAATTCGCATATTTCGAAGAATTAAAGTCGTATCCAGCGGGAATTGCAAAGTGACTTTCTTGGACATGAGCAGCATGGTTAAATCCTACATCGCTAGCGAACAGTTCGGGTCTGACCACACGGAGCATGCGAAACAACTGTAAGAAAAACTGATTCAGATCAAACTTTGACCAGATAGCGCCTCACTATCCCCCAAATGGGGGATAGCCAAGCGGGTCATCAACCATCTACCATCTTGAAAACACACCATAGCAATAGATCGCGCTGCTTTTTCAATTTCTAAATCACTCATAGCAAACTGTCATGCGCCTAAATATCATCCGCTTTTTCACTGCATTAGGGCTGTGCGCACCCCTGCTAGCCTTTGCCGTCAAGCCTATGCTAGCCGCTGGCAGTATGCATACCGTAGCTCTAAAGTCAGATGGTTCAGTTGTGGCTTGGGGCTATAACGGGCAATTCCAACTGTGTGATGAGACAAATACAAAAAGGTTAAGTCCAGTTGCAGTTGCCGGTTTAGGCGCTGGTGAAAGCATTGGATTAGCCGCATCCAGTCATACTGTGTCGATTCGTCCAAGTGGTGTTGTGCAGTCATGTGGTGCAAACAATTTTGGTCAGTTGGGACGTGGGAACACTTTTGATAGTAGTTCTATGTTGGCAATTCCGGATTTGGTCGATATTTTAGTCATAGGCGTGTCAGCCGGGGGTGGTCACACAGTGGCACTCAAATCTGATGGCACATTGTTAGCTCTTGGCTACAACCAATCTGGTCAACTTGGCGACGGAACCACGACAAATCGCTTAACGCCAGTGGCAGTTCAGGGCCTAGTCGATGTAGCGGCTGTATCCGCAGGTGGCCAACACACTTTGGCGCTGAAATCTGATGGGACCGTCGCGGCCTGGGGAGCCAACTATGTTGGTCAACTTGGAAATGGAACAACAACTGCAAGCCTATTGTCGCAAACCGTACCATCTCTTTCAGGTATTGCAGCAGTTGCAGCTGGTTCCGACTACTCTTTAGCTCTTAAATCTGACGGTACAGTCTTGTCTTGGGGGAGTAACACTTCTGGTCAATTAGGAGACGGCACCGCTATAAATCGGTCGGTTCCAGTGGCTGTGGTGGGTGCATCTGGGGTGATCGCTTTAGCGGCTGGACAAGATCACACTGTGGCACTTAGGTCAGACGGCACCGTAATCACTTGGGGTGGCAATTATTACGGCCAGTTGGGTGATGGAAGCGTGACCAGTAGTTTGAGCCCAATGGTGGTGCCGGGGCTTGAGAATGTGGTGGCGGTTTCCGCGGGAGCGGGTTTCACTTTGGCGCTAAAAGCTGACGGCACAGTGGTGGGGTGGGGATATAACGGTTACGGACAGCTTGGTGACGGGACAACTACAGACCGGCTAAGTCCTGTAGCAGTATCTGGACTCAATTTAAAGGATCAAGTAATTAGTGCGATTACATTTGCGACAACTCTTGGAATTATTGAAGGTTCCGCCACAGTGAGTGCCACTGCAAGCTCAGGTCTTCCCATTACTTTCACATCTGCAACGCCTGATGTATGCACAGTCATAGGTAATAACGTGATAGCAGTCTCTCAGGGGTATTGCAGTGTTATGGCTTTGCAAAGTGGGAACGCTGACGTTAACCCTATTGCGGTGACTTCTAAGGCAATAAGTGCATTTCCTGCATTTACTGTGGCCTTAACAAACCCTGCAAATCTTTCGCAAGCAGTAGATTCGGTAGCCTTCACTGGCTCTGTGGTTGGTAATACGGGTTCGGTGGTTTCCTACGCACTAAGTTTAGGTGGCGTGAATGTCGCACTTGGTGCCAAAAGTATTGCTCAGAGCTGCAATAACGCCCATTGTTCGACAAGTTTTAGCCTTTCTTTCAATTGGGCTGCGGGTTCAGTGTCTCTTGGAGATCAGATTGCCACATTTGCAGTAACCGACTCTCAGGGAAGAACAATCAGTGTAAACAGGACTTTAAAGGTTGCTGGCTCGCAATCCATTACCTTTGGCTCTGTTCCTGTGTTGGCGTTCGGTGGTGGTACGGGCACAGTCACAGCAACCGGTGGTGCCTCAGGCAACGCGGTAACGTTCACCTCCACCACGCCGCTGATTTGCACGGTTAGCGGAACCAATGGCAGCACGGTCACGGCTTTGACCGCTGGCAACTGCATCCTTGCCGCCAACCAGGCTGGTAATGCCAACTACACCGCAGCGCCGCAAGCTACGCAAACCATAGTGGTCAGTGCAGGTGCACAAAGCGTTGCGTTCGGTTTAGCCCCAACACTGGCAGTTGGTGGCACGGGCACAGTCACAGCAACGGGTGGTGCCTCAGGCAACCCGGTAACGTTCACTTCCACCACGCCGCTGATCTGCACCGTCAGCGGAACCAATGGCAGCACGGTCACCGCGCTGGTCGCTGGCAACTGCGTCATCGCCGCCAACCAGGCTGGTAATGCCAACTACGCCGCAGCCCCGGAAGTCACCCAAACCATCACCATCGGCGAAACAGGCCTTGACCTGCTGCCCGGCTGGAACCTGCTGGGCAATGCCAGCGACCAACCGGTAACGGTGAATACGGTTTTTGCTGACAAGACCCTGGTCAACACCGTCTGGAAGTGGGATGCCGCCACACCCGGCTGGCAGTTCTACACGCCCAACCTGTCAGCGGCAGAGCTGCAAACCTATGCCGATGGCAAAAACTACGGCGTGTTGACCAGCATCAACCCAGGCGAAGGCTTTTGGATTAACGCCAGCGCCAAAGTTAAAACGACCTTGCCAGCGTTTACCGGTGCAGCGTTTTATTTGCAGACCAAGCAGTTGCTGCCAGGCTGGAACCTGGTGGCTACCGCAGCCATTGCCACGCCTGCAGCATTCAACCTGTCGCTAACCGACCCGCTGGCACCACCACCTACCACGGGCACCGTTCCGATCAACCTCACCACCCTATGGGCCTGGGACAACCCGCTATCAAAATGGTATTTCTACGCACCCAACCTTGAAGGTCAAGGCGGCACGGCGCTGTTGGATTACACCGCTGGCAAGGGCTACCTTGACTTTACTGCTACCGGCAAAACGCTGGGCGTGGGCATGGGGTTTTGGGTGAACAAGCCTTAAAGCACGCCGGCCAAAATATCAAAAAAGGAATTCACCATGCACAAAATCATCCTTCACTTTTCCATTTTGCTGGGCTTGTTGTGCCCGGTCTTTGCGTCAGCGCAGTCGCAGGCGCTACCCGCGGGCTGGAGCATGGTCGGCAACGATACGGGAGCCGCCATCAACGCAGATGCTGTCTTTGGCAACACCACAACCCCCACAGCGATCAGCCCCAGTGTGACCACGGTTTGGACGTGGAACAACGCCCAGAGCCAATGGAATTTCTTCTCCCCAAGCATGAGCACCCAGCAGTTGTCGACGTATGCCGCATCGAAGGGCTACGGCGTGCTGTCCAGCATTGCCAAGGGTGAGGGGTTTTGGGTGAATGCAAAAAACCAATTTATGTATGACCCAAGCGTTTCTGCTGTCGTCGCCAATGTTGCACCAGTTGCTAATGCAGGTGTTGCTCAACACGTGGTTGCCGGCAGCGTCGTTACTCTGGATGGCAGCGCCAGTTCGGATGCCAACGGTGACACGCTAACCTATGCCTGGGCACTGACATCAAAGCCGGCTGGCAGCAGCGCAGCTTTGTCTTCGGCAACTTCGGCCAAACCGAGCTTTACGGCTGACGTGGTGGGTACTTATGTTTTAAGTCTTGTTGTCAATGATGGTAAGGCAAGCAGCGCGCCTGCAACGCTGGCTGTGGCAGTTGGCTCACCAACTGCCACTTACAAGTGGTCTGCAGGAAGCCCGGTCTATGCTGCCGGTGCCATGTCAGCATTTATGCCTGCGATAGCAAGCCTTTCAAATGGCAAACTGATCGCCGTTTATGCACAGTCCGAATCCAATGGAAACAAGGTCTACGCAACAGTTGGAAGCTATGAAACAGGCACTTGGAATACACCGGTGGCACTAACGGGTTCGGTTGGCAGCGTACAAGGCGTGTCTAACTCCTCTGGTTGGAATCAACCCACTCCTGCCACGGTTGTTGCCGCCAATGCAATAACGGGTAATGCTTTGGTTGCCTGGACGACTCAAGTTGCCCCAGAGTCAAGTTATCGCGTATGGGTTAGTTCTTTCAACGCAAGCAACAACACTTGGGGAAATGCAGCGCAGATTGGTGTTGCTATTCAGGCCGGCTTGAAGGCGACCAGTTCAGAAGCTGGCGGCATGGCGATTGCTTGGCTTAAATCAAGCACTGCTGTCACAGGTAACGCTGCACTCGGAATTTACATGTCGAGCAGTTCTGGCGTTATTACTTCGGATGAATTGGAGTTGGGTGTCAAGGGCGCAGTCTACGGTTTGAAAATTGGTCTTTCAAACACAGACATGCTCGCCGTTGTATGGAGCGGCATCAATCAACAAGTTATGCTAGCGAGAAGCGGTACTACCTCATGGAGTGTGCCGGTTGTCGCTGGCGAAGGCAATCCCTCTGAAGATGCAAATATTGACTTGGCTGTCGCACCAGATGGATCGGGCGCTGCCGTTTGGAGTGGACTAGATCCATCAATCCATACGGCAGTTTTTGATGTGGACGGAACCATAACAGCAAATACATTGCGAACCACTGGTTCTGTTGGTAACCTCCGTCCCGCCGTTGCCGTTTTGGGATCAGGCAAATTCATAATAGTTTTTGCTACCTCATCGTCTGGCGGGACTAGCTCCCTTTACTACGACCTTGCAACGTCAGTTTATGATCCCTTAACAGGATGGACAAATCCAGTCGACTCGAACTACAGCGATGTTGGCTATTCCCAAATACGGGTTAGCGGCAATGGCGTTGTTATGGCGTTGACCCATGGCTACAACCAGCATGCTTATGTTCTTTCATCTGGCGGAGCTGTAACCAGCTCTTACATGCATTACAACGGAAGTGTGCCCGCTTTTGCGATGGAAGCAGCAACGGGACGGGCTGCCTTTTTGTGGTCAAACGGGCAAGAGTTGGTTGGTGACTTCTATCGTTAATAGATGCAGTGGTTGAATTCAACATTTGCTATTGGCATGTTTCGTTTGTTTATCACGTTAAAGCCTTAAAGCACGCCAGCTAAAATATCAAAAAAGGAATTCACCATGCACAAAATCATCCTTCACTTTTCCATTTTGCTGGGCTTGTTGTGCCCGGTCTTTGCGTCAGCGCAGTCGCAGGCGCTACCCGCGGGCTGGAGCATGGTCGGCAACGATACGGGAGCCGCCATCAACGCAGATGCTGTCTTTGGCAACACCACAACCCCCACAGCGATCAGCCCCAGTGTGACCACGGTTTGGACGTGGAACAACGCCCAGAGCCAATGGAATTTCTTCTCCCCAAGCATGAGCACCCAGCAGTTGTCGACGTATGCCGCATCGAAGGGCTACGGCGTGCTGTCCAGCATTGCCAAGGGTGAGGGGTTTTGGGTGAATGCAAAAAACCAATTTATGTATTCGCCAATGGCTGTTGCTACCGTGAATATCAGTGCCCTGCAAGGAAGTAACAGCTCAGTTTACGCAAAATCAACCGCATCAGGCTCAGGGTGCAGCGCACTGGGCATTCAAACGACATCATCCTCAACCGGGTATGTCAGCGTCAGTGTCACGACGGTAGGTAGCCGGGCAACAGTAAATTTTTGGGACAGTTCATCCTACTTCGTTTTTACGCTTGACTATCAATCAGGTAACAACACAACCGGATACAACTTGACAGGAACCTTTAGTGAAACCATCAGCAAGTATTCAGGTACAGCATCAGCGTCGTCATTTAGGCAAACGAGTTGGGGAAGTTACGTTGGCTTTATCACTGCAACAATGAACAATTGCACGATCGCGGCATCGTTGACTTGATTTTGCTTGCAGGTGACGGGGTCAGGTTTTGCAATGCAACATCTGACCTCAAACGGAATGCAACTTCACCGTCGGCGCAACTTTCTATGCTCTGGCTCCCTTGGCTCACACTTTCGCGGTCTGACGCTCGCCTAAAATGAGCGCAGTGTGTTGCATCATGCAGGCGCATAACGCGTTGCACAGGGGGTTTTGTTGTCACTGTTTGGTTTTCCGGTTTTGAATCACTTGCGGGCTCGCTTGCGGCCAAGGCTTCATGCCCTGTTGTCGGCGCAGGCCGTGGTGCTTGATGCCGGTGCAAACGCCAAAGCACCCCTTGCGGTTCATCCGCTGGCACCCCAGAGCCCTGCCGGGCCGGTGTCACTTGACCCTGCGGTGGGCCACCTGCTGCGCCTGCTTGACCAACCCGCAGCGCAGGGGCGAAGCCTGCAGTTGGTGGTGTCAGACCACTGGTTGCACCCGGCGCTGCTTACCTTGCCTGATCCATCTTGCAGTGACCAGATCATTCAGAAAATGTTGGTTGACCACTACCGGCAGGTTTATGGTGACCTTGCTGATGCGTGGTGCTGGACTTGGCAGCGCCATGCCAGCCGCCTGCTGGCTCTGGCGTGGCCGCAAGCCGCTATGCAGGCTCTGCAGTCTGGCTTGGCACAGCGTCAATGTGTGTTGACCTCAGCACTTCCGTTAAGTTTGGCGCTGACGCAAGGTGTGCCATTGCCAGTGGGCGCCAGTTGGCTGATCGTTGCCAGTGCTGAGTCGGCAACCTTGCTGCGCCAAGACCAGGGCGTGCTGCAAGACTGGTGTGTTTTGCAAGGCACGCAGCTTGCGCAAAATGTGTCAACCGAGCTGGCTCGTTCAGCCGCACGCCGGGGTGACGCATGCAAGGCGGTGCAAATTCTCACCCTGAACGCCGCCAACGACGCGACCGCTTTGTGCCAAGCCCTGTTGCAAGCGGGCTGGCAAGCCAGTTTGCTGGCTGACAATGGGCGCACGCAGCATTGGGCTACGCGTCTGCACCAGGCCGCCAGCGCACATCCATCCGCATGAAGTACACCGCAGAACTCGACTTTGCTTTTAGCCGCAGCCAGCGCCGCTTGGTGCGCCAGTGGGCGTTGGCCGCCGTGGGCCTGCTGCTGGGGGTGCAACTGGGCTTGGGTGTTTGGCGCTGGCAAGCCGCGCAAGGTGCTTTGACAGACTTGCAGGCGCAGCAACGCAGGCTTGTTGACCAAGGTTCGCGCCGTGCTGGTGACAAGCTTTCGCCCGATCAGGTCAAGCTGGCTGGCAGTGTGCAAACCATGCTGGGCCAGTTGGCTGTGCCTTGGGAGCAAGTGTTGGGTGCCATTGAACAGGCTCGGCCCAGCACTGTGGTGGTTGACAGCATCAAACCACAGGTGCAAGAGGGCAGCGTCACGATCAGTGTTAGTTGCCCAGACTTTGCCGCCTTGAATGCCTTCACGCAGGCGCTGGCACAGCAACAAGCGCTGCGGGATGTGATGCTGGTCTCAGAAGCGCTGGCAGACAACGGCGGTGGCACGCTGCGCGCCACCGTGGCTGCGCACTGGTGGGTGATGCCATGAACCTTGATCGCTTGGGTAAAGCACCTTTTGCCGCATTGCTGGGCACGATGCTGTTGGCCATGGTGGTCGCGCAATGGCTGTTTGAGTCGCGCGGGCTAGCCCCCGTGGTGCAAACGCAAGCGCAACTGCACACCCGCATGGCGCAAGCCAGGCAAATGGGTGCAGCGCAAAACGCGCAGGCCACGGCACCGCAGCTTCGGCTGACCGACATCTTGCAGCGCTTGCCGCAGCAGCCCGAGCGCGATGCGCGTGTGGCACTGTTGCACCAACTGGCCAAGCAGCGCGGGGTGTCTTTGCGCAAAGTCAGCTACCAATGGCAAACCCCTGCACAAGAGGTGGCGCAGCTTGAGGCCGTGGCCGACCTTAGCGGCAGTTATCCCGCTCTGCGCCAGTTTTTGCGTGACCTGTTGCAACAAGACCCAGCCGTTGCCATCGCGTCCCTTGAGTTCAGCCGACCGGCGGGCAGTGCCGGTGTGCGCACCCAGGCACGGCTGGTTTTTTATTTCAAGCCATGAAGCGCCCTGCACCTGTGCAATCACCCAAACGTTGGTGGCTCATGGTTGCCCTGGCAGGCACCTTGTGGGCCACCTGGCAGGTTAGCCAAGACCCCGCTTTGCCCAAGCGGGTAGAGCCTCGCGTGCTATCAAAAAACAAGCCCGCCAAGCCAGCATCTGCACCCGCCAATCTGCCACTGGTGTGGCCCCCGCGCACCGCGCAGGGCGGCCCGGTGGCAGATTTATTTAGCTTGGCCCCAGCAGCGGCACCCGCCCAGCCTGATTTGAGCTTGGCCGCACCGCTGCCGCCAACGTTTGCACTGCATTACATGGGCCGGCTTGACGACGGTGCAGCCAGCCAGATTTTTTTGGCCGACGCCCAAGACCGTGTGGTGGTTGCCAAGCTGGGTGAAAACGTTGACGACCTCTGGCAGCTCAGCAACATCAGCGCCACCCAACTGGTCTTTAAACACACCGCCACCGGGCAAGTACACAACCTGCAGATTGGATCGACGCAATGACGCACCGCCAAGCCTTCTTCGTCCGTTTAGCGTGCCTGGGTCTCATCGGGATGCTGGCCTCTTGCGCCGGGCAAGATGCCTTTCGACGCGGCCAGGAACAGCTTGCTGCCAAACAATGGGAGCCCGCGCTGACCAGTTTTTACGCCGCGCAACGCCAGGAGCCCAGCAACGCCGAATACCGTGCCGCCATCAAGACCACCAGCGAGCGCGCGGTTGATGCGCTGCTGGCCGAAGCTGCCGCCGTGCGTGACAAGCAGCCTGCCAAAGCGGCCGAAATCTACCAGCGTTTGTTGCTGCTGGCACCAGCCAATGACCGTGCCCTGGAAGGGCTGCAAGCCATTGAGGCAGCGCAACGCCAGCAGCATTTGTTTGACGATGCCAGCCGCGCTGCGGCCACCGGGCGCGAGCAAGAGGCGCGTGCTAAATTCAAAAAATTGCTGGGCGAGGTGCCTAGCCATGCCGGTGCACGCCAGGCCTTGCGTGCCATGGATGAAAAAGCCGGTCGCACCAGCGGCCAGGCTAAGCTGAGCCCAACGCTGACCAAGCCGGTGTCGATAGTGTTCCGGGATGCCACCCTGAAGATGGTCTTTGATGCCTTGTCCAGCAGTTCGGGCATCAACTTTGTTTTTGACCGTGACCTGAAGGCCGACGCGCGCGTAACCGTGCTGCTGCGCGACGTGGCGTTTGACGAGGCGTTGGGGCAAATTACCCATTCCAATGGTCTGGCCACCCGTGTTGTCAACGCCAACACACTGCTGATCTACCCGGCCCGGCCCGACAAGGTCAAGGAATACCAAGACCTGACGGTGCGCAACTTTTTTGTTGCCAATGCGGACGTCAAGCAACTGTCGATCCTGCTCAAGACCGTGCTCAAGGTCAAAGACCTGTACACCGACGACAAGCGCAACCTGATCGTGATTCGCGATACACCTGAGCAAATTGTCTTGGCAGAAAAAATGATAGCTGCCCACGACCAGCCAGAGCCTGAGGTGATGCTTGAAGTAGAGATACTTGAGTACAACCACAGCACTGACAACAATCTGGGCGTGCAGTTTCCTGACCAGGTGGCGTTTGGGGTGGCCAGCCCCATCACGCTGAACGCCCTGCGCGCCATCAACGACACTGCCATCAACGTGACAGGCTTGAACACCGCGCTGGCCATCAACCTCAAGCGCCAGTTGGGCGACATCAACATTCTGGCCAACCCACGCATCCGCGTGCGCAACCGCGAAAAGGCCAAGTTTCACATTGGTGACAAAGTGCCGGTCATTACCTCTACCACTTACCCAGGCACCACCACCGGGGCGACCAGCTCGTCGGTGAGTTACCTGGACGTGGGGATCAAGCTTGAATTTGAACCATCGATCCAGCTTGATGACGATGTGATCATCAAAACCGTGCTGGAGGTCAGCTCCATCACCAAAGAAGTGGTCAATGCTGGCACCACGGCCTACCAGGTGGGTACGCGCAACGCCACCACCACGCTGACCCTGCGTGATGGTGAAACCCAGGTGCTGGCGGGCTTGCTCAGCACCGATGAGTCCAACACCACCAATCGCTTGCCAGGCTTGGGCGATGTACCGGTGCTGGGCAATTTGTTCAGCAACCGGTCGATCAAAGGCGCGCGCAAAGAAATTTTGCTGTCCATCACGCCGCGCATCGTGCGCAACCTGCACCGCCCCACGGACGATCTTCTTGAATTTAACTTCGGCCCAGAAAACGGGCAACAAGGGGGGGGAGGGCAGGGTGCGGTAACGCAGCAGCCGGTGGTGCAGCCCCAGCGCTCGATGCAACCGCAACCGGTCAGACCCAACAATCCGGGGCTGAATCAAGGCTTCAACCCGGCAGCGAACCCGGCCAACAGCGGCAATGCATCAGGCTTGGTACCCATGGTGCCATTTGGTGCGGCTCCGGCGCAGCCTCAGCCGCAGGTCGCTGCGCCGCCAGCGGTGGCTGTACCTGCCTCCCCCAGCGCTCCGGCGGTTGATTTTGAAATGCCGCCTGGCGTGGGCAGCCGATAGGTCAGAGGGCATGCCCGCAGGCACTCTGACTGCGGCGCTACTTCTTCCAACACTGCCAATTTGGTCTTTTCAACGTTACGGCTTGTTAACCCAAAAACCCACGCCTGCGCCCAGCAGCTTGCCGGTGGCCGTGAAGTCCAGATAGCCCTTGCCAGCGGTGTAGTCCAACAATGCCGTGCCGCCTTGGCCATCGAGGCTTGGCGAATAAAAATACCACTTGCTGGCACCGTTGTCCCAGGCCCAAAGGGTGGTGAGGTTCAGCGGCACGCCACCGACTGTGGATGGCGCAGCCAGCGGGTTGGTCAGCAGCAAATTAAATGCCTTTGGCGTGATGTTCTCGGCGGTGGCCACCAGGTTCCAATTGGGCTGAAGTTGGGCAGCACCCAGGCTAAAGTTGCCTCCCGCTGGTAGCGTCACGCTGCTTGCCAGTTTGGCATTGACCCAAAAACCTTCGCCAGCCTGGATGGATGTCAGCACCTGGTAGCCCTTGGCAGCCGCATAGTCAGCCAACACCGTGCCACCTTGCGCAGCCAGGTTGGGCGCGTAAAAGCCCCAGGCGCTTTGTGCAGCCAGCCACTTCCACACAGTCACAAACTGATTCGCATCCGAAAAAGTGCCGGCCACGTTCAGCGCTGCGTCCGTGCTGTTGCCCACCAGATTCCAGCCGGGGGCCAGGCTCAGGCTTTGGCTGGGTGCAAGCGTGTTGGCCGAGACGAGCGCACTTTGAGCCGAGCAATTGGCTAGTGCATCACAGGCCTGCACGGCATAGCCATAGGCTGAGCCACTTCTAAGGCCGCTGTCGGCATAGCTTGTGACCTTGCCCAGTGTTGCCAACAATCTGCCTTCCCTGAAAACCTTGTAGTTGGTCACTGCCACGTTGTCGGTTGCCGCTGCCCAGCTCAGTTGAATGGAAGTTTGGCTCACAGGGGTTGCCACCAGGCCCGTGGGCGTGGTGGGTGCGGTGGTGTCGGCCAGTGCAGGTGTGGTTACCGACACGGTGGCACTTGGGGTGGAACAATTTCCGACCGCATCGCACGCTGCAACTGAATAGCTGTAGCGGGTTGATGCAACCGTTGCGCGGGTGGTACTGGTCACGTTGCCCAAGGTTGCCACCAGTGCGCCACTGCTATAGAGTTTGTAGCTCGTTACGCTTATGTTGTCTGTGCTGGCAGCCCAAGCAAGCCTGACCTGTGAACTGCTCAGCACGGTGGCGGTCAGGCCGGTGGGCACCGTTGGGCTTTGGGTGTCGGGCGCAGCGGGCGTGGTGGCTGTCACGGCGGCACTGGCAGCCGAGCAGTTGTCAACCGCATCGCACGCGGCCACCGTGTAGGTGTAGTTGGTTGAACCCGCCAGACCCCGGTCACTGAAGCTGGTGACATTGCCTAGCACCGCTAACAAACTGCTGTTACGGTAAATCTGGTAGGTGGCCACCCCCACGTTGTCGGTGGCAGCCGTCCATGCCAGATCAACCTGAGCGTTGCTTACAGCGCTGGCGGTCAGACCGGTTGGCACCGTGGGTGCCTGTGTTTCATGCAAATTGGCATAGTAGGCGTAGCAAAACTGGTCGGCCTGCGTGCAAGTGCTGCTGTATTCGGTGACAAAAACCACCATGTGCGTGTTGCCCGCAGGTGGCGGTGTGTAGGGCAGGCTCAGGGTCAGCCCGGTCAGCGACTGGTACGGTGCCAGTTGGTCCACCCCCCCGGTGATGGCCGAGGTGCGGATGGATGCCGTCTTGTAGCCCCGCTCCGAGCCGGTAAACGGCGTGGCGAACGACCAGAGTTCGATGCGCAGCGACCCGGATGTCATGTAGTACGAGCGGTTGGTGATTTTGCCAATCGAGATGTTGGCCAGATAGCCGCTGGTGTTGACCGAGATGCTGCCGTCAATGATCAGGGGCGTTGACGAATCAAAAGGGGACAGGGTTGACACCGACACCGCCGGGCTTTGGCCCGAGCAATTGCCCGCCGCATCGCACGCCGCGACTGTGTAGCTGTAGCTGGTGGACGGTGTCAGGCCACTGTCGGCAAACGTATTGACCGCGCCAAGCACTGTCAACATCGCGCCGTTGCGATAAACCTTGTATTGCGTGACACCGATGTTGTCGCTGGCGGCGCTCCAGCTCAAGCGCAAACTGCTCACGCTGATGCCTGCGCCACCCAGGTTGGCCGGCACGGTGGGCGCTTGCGAATCAGAAAAGCTGGCGGGTGTGACCGCCACCACCGCCGCGCTGGCGGTCGAGCAGTTTCCTGCCGCATCGCATGCCGACACACTGTAGCTGTGGCTGGTACCCGCAGCCAAAGCGGTGTCGCTGTAGTTTAGCGCTGTGCCTGTTGATGCTAAAAAAAGGCTGTCACGGTAGACCTTATAAGCGCTGACAGCTACGTTATCAGTAGCAGCCTGCCAGGCTAAGCGAATGTTGCTGGCGCTGACCGGCGCTGCAGACAAACCAACTGGCACGCTGGGGGCCTGGGTGTCTGGCACAGCGCCGCTGACCATCAGGTTGACATCATCAAGCAAAAAATCCGTGGCAAAAGAGCCGTCTGTGGTGGCAGAAAACTGTAGCCGAATGGTTTGCCCCCGAAACGCCGACACATCGTAGGGCAGGCTCTGCACCCAGCCGCTGGTGGCATTCAAGTTGGACAAAGCCCAGCTTTTATCTGCGCTCGTACCGCTGGTGCCTGACACGGTGACAGACATCTGGTCATATGCTGTCAGGCTGCTGGTCTCGGCCGTTTGCACCCAATATTTGAACTGAACATAGGCGCTTTGGGCATCGGCAGGCACCACCACATCTTGCGACAAAGTATCTTGGCAATTGTTGTAGCCGCACAGCCAGGCATACCAACTGTTGGCAACATCCACCGGGTTGAGATAAGCCGTGATCACCGGATAGCCATTGGCCGCACTGTCCACCCAGGTGACTGCGCCCGACTCAAACCCAGGGTTGAGCAACACATTGGCCAACCCGCTAACCGCGCCGGATTGCGTCACCACAAACGGCTTGCCCGCTACCGTCAGGGTGCCTGTGCGCCCCGCTGCATTGGGGTTGGCTGCCACGGAAAAACTGACGCTGCCGCTGCCGCTACCACTGGCCCCTGCGGTCACGCTGATCCAGCTTGCGCTGCCGGCATCGCTGGCGGCACCCCAAGGGCACCCGCTGCCAGCCGTGACCTGAATGCTGCCACTGGCTCCTGCAGCGGTAAAGGCCTGACTGGAGGTGGCCAGTGCATAACTGCAAGGCGTTGCGCTGACTCCCAGTGCCAGAGGCAAATTCAGCCGTGGCTTGGCGATGTCGTTGCGGGTGTCGGTCACCATGACACCATTGCCAAGCCGGGCTACGGTCTGGTCCAGCGTTTCGTTCGGGAAAGCTGCCCGCAACACCGCTACCGCCCCGGCCACATGGGGCGCGGCCTGCGAGGTACCGCCTTCGGTCAGGCCCGCCGCAGTGATCTGCGAGCCGGGTGCCAGTAGCGTCAAAAACGAAGCGCTGTTTGAAAAACACGTGACCTTGTCGGCGGCTGATGTGCTATCTGAGCAGCGCAGCGGGCTGCCCCAGTTAAAGCCGCCCATCGCCGAGTCGTACACCGCGCCGACCGACACCACCCCGGTCACAGCGGCAGGCTGGCTCAGGGCGTTGGTGTAGCCGTCGTTACCCGCAGCGGCAATGGTCAAGATGCCAGCAGCGCGGGCCTGGGCTACCGCAGTGTTGTAAACCCCGCTGGTCACGGGTGAGGTGAAAGCGCCGCTGCCCAGGCTCAGGTTCATGGCCACAATGTTGTAGGTGGCCTGGTTGGCAATCACCCAACTGATGGCGCTCAAAATGTCAGCGCTGCTGGCGGTGCCACCCGCACCAAACACATCCATCGCGATGATCCGTGCCCCTGGTGCCACGCCCGCCACAATGGCTGCCACATTGCTGCCGTGGCCATCGGCATCCAATTGGCCGTCGCTGGGGGCAAAGTCTTGCGCGTAAACCACCTTGCAGTTCGCAGGCACGCCCGGCGCAGTGCAGTTGCCAAAGGCGGCACGGGTGTAGTCCACACCGGTGTCCAACACCGCCACCGTGGTGCCCGAACCCAGGTTGCCCTGCGCCGCCACCTGCGGCTGACCCACCAGCGGCAGGCTTTGCGCCAGCATCTTTTGCTCAATGCGGTTTTCATACACGCCCAGCACGCCCGGCTGCGCCAACAAACGGTCAAGCGCCTGGCGCGAATGCACACGCAGCAAATGCGCCGGCAGATGGTTGTAGTCTTTCAGCACCTCGGCATCTGCCTTGCCTAGCTCTGCCAGACTGGTTTGTTTGTGGCGCGCAAAGCGCTGCGCTTTTTGGTCTTTGCTGTTCAGGTGGCGGGGCGACCGCCCCTGCTGCAACGGCATGGCTTGTGCATCGGCCTCAATGGCCTGCTCGTCATACACCACGATCAGGTCTTGCGGTGTGTCGGCAACCATGCTGGCCAAAACATGGGCACTGGTTTTGGCCTGCGGGCTGCTGCCAGGAGCTTGAGCCAACGCACCACTGGCCATCATGCCAGCCACCAGCACAATCCAAAGGCAACGCGCTAAAGTTCTCATTTGGCTGGCATCCGGTTTTCTTGCTGATCTTGGTACACATTCACAACGCCAGGGTTTGCCAGCAATGCCTTGAGCGCCGCCTCTGAGCGAAACCGCACAAACATCATCGGCAAGCCGTCAAAGTCTTTGAGCAGTTCAGCATCCCCGGCAGGCAAGGCAGCCAAAGCAGCAGGTTTGAGCGCCACCGATGCCAGCTCCACAATCAAGTCTTGCGCCTGATTGGCTTCCAATTGTGACCAGACCACTTGCGGCAACATGGTCGCAGCCCGGGGCGCAGCAATACAACCCGATAAAGCGCCCCCCAGACACAAAGCAAAACATACCAGGATTGGTTTGAACATAATTGCTAGATATTTAGTAGCTACTGACGTAGTCTGTGTAATGGCTAGGGAACTATTAACAATCAAAACGTTTTCGACGTTTGCCGCCACTCTGGTAGCGCACACAGTGGGCATCGGTAGGCGCAGCGGGAGTCCAGACTGTAGCGCATGTCAGCCTTCAGGGTTTGTTTACCCAAAACCCCATGCCCGCGCCCAGTGTTTTGCCGGTGGCTGTGAAGTCCAGATAGCCTTTGCTGGCGGTGTAGTTCAAAAGCCCACCGCTAGCATCCAGACTAGGCGCGTAAAAGTACCAAGCTGATCCTCTGGCATCCCATGCCCACACCGCTGGGTATCTGCAAAAGTTGTCGCTACGTTCAGCGGTGCATCGCTGCCATTGCCAGCCAAGTTCCAGCCAGCCGTCAAACTCACGGTTTGCGTGGGTAAGACCGTCACGCGCGTCACCATGACCAGGTTGGCAGCAGTGATGGTTTGATTGATCACCGGCAATATCAATGGCGTGCTGTCAAAGGGACCACCGCCGCCACTTTGAATGATGAACCCTGGCACACTGCGATGAAAAAAAGTGCTGTCAAACGCACCGCTTTGTACATAGTTCACAAAATTGGCCACAGTGGCCGGGGCGGCGGTGTCAAAGAGCGCAATGTCGATCACGCCCAGCGTGGTCTCAACCCGCACGGTGCTAGCCGCTGCAGTTTGGGGCAATAGCAAAACACAAAACCAAAGCACACCAGCGCAAAGCCAGCCTAGAGCCAATCGGCCTGGTCGTAAGCTTGAACACATTAACTTCATCGGGCTCCTCAACTTGCCGCCGACTCAATGGACAGTTTGCGCTGGAGGTGTGAGCCTACCGAGCAGCCTAGTCCGTTGTCCAACGATTATCTTGCCAGTGACTTCAAATGCAACGGGTATCATCACCCCCGGAGTCAAGAAGCGGCGCGCTTGCGCACCGCAGTCAAAGGCAATCTTGACCAGCACCACGGTTTCTAAGGTTTAATTTTTAAAGGGGAATTTGAAATGTTGAAATTGCAAAAAATGGGCGTTTTGGTATTGGCCGCATCGGGCTTGGGTGCGGTGCAAGCCGCCACTGTCAACGCCACGATTGCCGGGTGGAATTTGCTGGGCTACAGCGATGCTGCAGATGTGGTGGTGGCCGATGCCTTTGGTGACAAAGCCAAGGTGACCACCGTTTGGAAGTGGACGGGTACCAGGTGGGCGTTTTACTCGCCTGACTTGGCAGATGGCGGGCAAGCCTATGCGGCAAACAAAGGTTACGACTTTTTGACCACCCTCAAAAGCGGCGATGGCTTCTGGGTCAATGCCAAACAAACTTTTAGCGCCACCTTGCCCGCTGCCCCGGCTCCGGTCAATCAGGCCGCTTTGACGGGCATCACGGCCACGATGAAGACCTTCTCGGATTTGTTCGCCACAGCAGTGCCCTCAACGACGACTGCGCTGGCGCCCTGGGTTGACGATACCTTTTTGATGGGGGGCATCGATAAAGCCACCTTCTTGCAGGCAATGCTGACACCGGGCAATGGCCCCACTGTAGGCGCTACTTTTGTGAACATCACCCTGGTGAACCCACTGGATGCCGGCGCAGTGCCCAACGACGCAACGCATCAATGGTTCAAGTTTTCTGAATCAACGGGTGGTGGATCTGATTCGGCTTGGTTGGCCATTAAAAATTCTGCGGGTAATTGGTTGGTTGCGGGTGATCAGCGCTTGTTTAACTTCTATTCCACGGCGCAGGCGGTTAAGCATGTGTCAACCAATCAAACGGTAAGCTTTAACAACCAGATCAACGTGAGCGTTGAACAACTACCGTCGGCTGTTGCTCAAGTGGTGCTGACCGGCGCGGGGGTGATACCGTCAACTGGCTTGACAATTTATTCCGCTGGTGTGGGCATGATTTGGCCACAAGCTTGCGGTGTGTACAACAACACCACCAACTGCATTGACCCTGCGGCGGCCAGCGCCTCGTCGCAGTACACCGCCAAAGCGTATGGAACCAGCGGTGGCGCTGCGCTCTACACCTACACCAACGTTTTGCCAATAGCACCGGTGGCATCTGGCAGTCTGGCCAGCTTGGGCTACCCCACCATCAACAGTGTCTCTGGCACGTGGTCACCTAACTCCAGCGTGAGCATCAACTGGACAGCCGCCGCCAACACCGGTGGTGACTGGATTGACATTGGGGCTTGGAATCAGAATGTGCAACTCTTTACCAACGTAGGTCAGGACTTAGCCCGCAGCACGGGTTCTACGGTGACGCTGACCGTGCCCAATTACAGTGGCACCATCACAGGTAAAAACGTCTGGCTCTCGGTTCGAGATGCGAATGGCAACCGCCTGGCGTTGGATTACCAACAATAAGAACAATTAGCCTCTAGCGCTTGCTGAGCAAGCGCTGAGCGCTACTTGGTTTTAAACACCCAAACCCTGGCCACCAGAAAATTCAAAAACGGCATGACCATCTCGACCCCGAGTTTGCTGGGGGTCTCGGGCAAACCAAAATGCGTCAGAGCGCTGAGCATCAGGGTTGAGATGCTTGTTGCCCCCACCCACACCGCTGTGTAGCGCCAACTGGTACGCAACCAGTCGGCCCTATTTTTGGGCTGCTCAAAGGTCCATAAAAAGTTGCCGGTATAGGCTGTTACCGCACCGGCAAAGCGGGCAAGCACATTGGCACTCACCAGGTCCAGCCCCCAAATGCGCACCAGCGTGAAAGTGCCCACGTCCACGCCCAGCGCGCAAACGCCCACGGTCACATATTGGGCAAATTGCTTGATCAGTTTCAGGTTCATGGGGGGGATTCTTTCAGGGCACGCTGCGCCCAGCGGTCATTGGGAAACTCTTGCCGCAAGCGCACCCGGGTGTTTTCGGCTTGCGCAATGGCACCGGTGGCCAGTTCTAACTGTGCCTGGGTATAGAGCGACTCGGGCAACCAATAGCCGTGGTAGTTGGCGGTGAGCTGGCGGTAGCGCTGCAACGCCGCGTCGCGCTGACCGGCCTGCTCATAGGCCTTGGCGGCCCAGAACAGCGCTTCTTCTTTTTTGGCATCGCTCTTGCGCGCCGCAAAAGCCTGGTCAAAACCGGTGGCGGCATCCCCAAAGTGGTTGGCGCGCATCAGCACCCAGGCATCTGTATAAAGGCGCTCGGGGTTGTGCAGGTGAAACCAAAGGCCGCCAGCCACAAGCAACAGCGGCCACAGCACGGCCAGCCCGTGGTGCGGCCAAGGGTTGTTTGCCGCATCGGTGAGCTTGTGCTCACCATGGTCGACTGAAGTCGACCCTACAGGAATTCGGAAACTCCGCCGGTCACGCCACATCAGCCCAAGCAATGCCAGCAGCGCCAGCACGCTAGCCACCATGCCTGCGATACCGACTGGGGTGTGACCATATTCCAGCACCACATCGGCTTCTTCGGGCACCACCAGCATCAAGCCCGGCCCAGCCAGGTAAAGCTGGCCTTTGGTAGCCAGCCTCCAGCGCGGATGCCAGGCCATGCGCACCAAATGCGCGGCGCCCACCGCGTCGGTGCGCCAGCGCATGCGGCTGCGCTCCAGCTTCAAATTGTGAACCTGTGCACCCGTCGCAGGCGCTATGATTTGCGGAGCTACTTCCGTATGAAACACCGGAAGTTCACGGCTAAAACGCTCACGCGATTTGAACCAGGCAAAGCTCGCTTCCATCCAGCCTTGCTTGGGTAACCAGTGCAGCGCTTGCCTGGCCGGGTTAACAATGTCCACCCACCGGCTGTCAAATGCCTTGAGTTTGAAGACATGAAACGGCGCGGCGCTGGCCACCTCGGCAAACAGCGGGCTGGCCGCAAACGCCTTGAAGGTGTCGTCGTGTCGGATCAAGACCTCATTGGCCCACAGAAAATTCATGTGCGCCGCTGCCTGTTCCAGGTCCAGGCTGCCGCTGGGAAAGCGCGCCAGGGGTGATGACGGATGCGTGGAGACCTCGCTTTGCAGCTGGTAAATGGCCGGGCCCACCGGGGCGGACTCCATGTAAAGACCTTCAAGCACTGGGCGGCCACCCAAAAACATCGGCAAGGCCTCCAGCGCCCGGGTCGAACCAATGTCGTTGTTGGCCGGGTCATGCTCAAACGTCAGGCGCGGGCTGTCCAAATGCCCTGACAACGCTGGAAACAATTGACTCAGACGCTGCCATTGCGGTTTGGCTTCAAGCCCGCTGTGGTTCCACAAGCCCCAGTCGGGTGCGGCTACCACTTGCAGACAGGTCCAGCCGAGCAAGGCCATGCCGGCAGCCACTGACATCAGGTGCAAGCCTAAGCGCGACAGCGGCGGCAAAGCAGCGCTTAGGCGCAGCAGCAACGCGCCCCAAGCCCAGCCGCAGGCCAAACCGCCAAACAGCCAGACAAACGGGAAAAACCGGATGTTGGCCACGCCAATATTGCCCCCGGCCAAAAAGCCCACACCGGCCAGCAGTGCCGCGCTGGCCATAAAAGCAGCGTGTTTGAGGCAGCGACTCGTTTCAGTAGAAATAGGCGCTAGCCATTGCGCTGTATTGGTATAGTGCAATAACAAAAGGAGCAAACAAGAGACCAGACCCGCGCCCAAAACCGGCTGCAGCGGCTTGGGTAACAGCTCTTGCCAGCGGCTGATTTCAAACAGCGCATCGTTGGGAATGGTCAAGCTGTGCATTTGCAGCATGGGCCACAGCCACCCGGCCAGCATAAAAAACGCCAGGCCA
>Ga0210026_1001556_pt1 | contig 21984 bp, 16 predicted proteins | sample CryGeymeta201509_FD_183977 | JGI IMG/M metagenome (GOLD analysis project Ga0210026, IMG submission 183977) | Groundwater microbial communities from Crystal Geyser aquifers in Utah, USA - Crystal Geyser metaG 2015-09 (SPAdes) (version 2) | ecosystem: Environmental > Aquatic > Deep subsurface >...
GGATGGTCTTGGATCCGTAAAAAGCACGTCGGTCAGATAGGTTTGCGGATTGATTTCGTTGGCAAGACAGGTCGACACCAGTGTTTGCAATATCGCCAAATTACGGCCGGCTTCGTCATGACCCACAAAGAGAAAGTTCTTTCGTCCCAGCGCAATCAGCCGCAGATGCTGTTCGGCAATGTTGTTATCAAGTCGAACTTTCGGATCATCTAGAAATAGTTCCAAAGTTTTTTGCTGATTGACGACGTACGTCAGCGCCACGCCGAGCGGGCTTTTCGGACGTTGCTGCGCTTTTTGTTCTTTTGCCCATGTCATAAATTCGTCGACTATTTTTCGACTCTTGATGTTGCGCAACGCTCGGTGTTTGTCGTTGCCCAAAAAGTCTTTCTCGGCAGCTTCGTATTCGATTTCGTAAATCTGTCGAATCAAATCGATGGCATGTTCGGCAGGCTTGGGCGACGTTTCCAGCGCTGCAAAAAACTTACGTCGAGCATGGGCCCAACAACCTGCTCGGTCACGTTTTTCGGGCGTCGTGACCTTGTTGTAGCCCGTGAATCCATCAACCTGCAGCACACCGGTCGAATCTCCGAGCACCTCAATGGGCGTGTGTCCGCTCCGGGTGGGGCTAAATCGGTAGGCGACCATCGTGTGGCCATTGTCGTTTTTTGCGATGAAATCCCACAGAAATCCACGACGACATTCGTCCTTCGTCTGGATTTTGATCGAGGTTTCATCGGCATTAATGTGGCTCGACGACGCGACCAAGCGCAAAATTTCTTCGGAAATGGGCGACAAGTGCTCAGCGGTGCGATGAAACAAATCACAAAGTGTGCTCTTCGAAAGCGGCACATCAGCACGTTTAAAGCCGCGTGCTTGGCGGTCGAGCGGAGTCGAGTCCGCACATTTTGCGACCACGACATGAGCGTGTAATCCTGGGCCATAAAGGCCACCTTCGACCACGCGCGCAGGCAGGTCACCTTTGGTAAAACACCCACAATTGCACACCAAACGATGACGGCGGTGTTCGCGCCGAATCACACGAGCTGGCACAAACTCGTATTCTTCGCTGACTTCGTCTGAGAGAGCATCGGCGTCTTCGAGCGACGCACCGCATCCCCTGCAGAACCGAGCGTCGACCTGATGTTCAATCACTTCGGTGGGTGTGCTATCACGGCGCTGTTCACGTTTCGCGTCGCGCTTCGCCTTGGACTTGGCCAGACGTTCGACGGCTTGTTCAGGAGTTTCGACCGCCCGAACTCGACGGGCGATTTCGCGATTAATCGGAACGACACGTTCCGACTTTTGACCAAAAAGAGCTCGACTTACTTCGGCCAATTCATGGCGTAGTTGCTCGATGGTGGTGCTGAGCTTGGTGATCGTTTGGGCTTGTTGTTCAGAAGATTTCAGCAATAGCTTCAACAGAAACTTTGCGCTTCCGAGATCCTGAATCTCGTCCAAATCTGGAATTTCGAAGGACTCTTCCATGTCCATTTTTGATCATGATCCGAGACTCTTGTCGATCCCTTTTGATTCAGGAGGCTCCCAAAGGACCGGTTTTCTTACTCGACGCAGGTCGATGCCTCGAAGCAGCATGGCCAGCTGGGCCGCATCAATCATAGTCTTGGCGGCTCCTGACATGACACGTGGCTGCTTAAATCGGCCTTGTTCCAGTCGTTTATAATAGACCACAAAACCACCGGCATCCCAGGTCAGGATCTTCAGCCGGTCCATCCGCCGCGACAAAAACACAAAGAGCGCGCCCGAATAGATGTCTTCGTTGAAACTTGAGGCAACAAGCTGGCCCAGCCCGTCGATGCCTAGACGCATGTCGGCCGGCTGCGCCGCCACGTAGATTTTGACGCTGTTAGACAACAACATCAAAAGCCTCCGTAGGCCGCCAACTCGGCCACCCAAGCCGGCGGCGGGACGGCTGAGAACTCCACTGCTACAGCCCCAAACCGCACAGTCACCAAAGGTGAGGTATCGAGCTTCAGCTCCACAAAGTTCGCGTTCGTCATGCTGGTTTTCGTGCTTCGGGCGACCGTTCCACCAGGCACCTCTGGGTTGTCGAGTTCGTGGCGAAATCGATAAATCCACTGCCGAAAAGTGTCGACGTTGACGCCCTTCATCTCGGCAAACGCACGTTGAGTCACGCCCTGAGTCTGTTCAAACTCCAGAATCAGCTGTTCCCAAAAATCTCGTCTATGTCGTGTCGAATGTTTTGCCATCGTCGCCTCCTTCACTCAAAATGTGTGAACCGAACCGGGTTTGTCGGAGACTCCAAGAATGTGAGAAAATGGAGTCATGAAAAAGAAACAGAGATATTCAGCTGAGGTCAAGGAACGCGCTGTTCGCTTGGTCAAGGATTCGCTTGCCGACCATAAATCAGAGTGGTCAGCGATTTGTTCAATTGCCATGAAAGTGGGGTGCAGCCCTGAGACGCTGCGGAATTGGATTCGAAAGTCCAATGGTGTCGAGGCGAAGACCCAGACGATTGAAGCCGACGCTGAGCACATAAAACTGCTTGAGCGCGAGATTTTTGAACTTCAACGCGCCAACGAGATTCTTCGCAAAGCGTCCGCGTTTTTTGCACAGGCGGAGCTCGACCGCCCACTCAAGAAATGGTGATGTTCATCGACCTTCACCGCGTAGAATATGGGGTCGAGCCGATTTGCGAAGTACTGCCAATCGCCCCATCAACCTATTACCGACATGTTCAATTGCGGGAACAACCTGATTTGCGCAGCACTCGAGTCAAGAACGACGAGTTGTTGCGGGACGAGGTTCGTCGCGTGTGGAAAGAATCGTTCCGAACCTATGGAATCCAAAAGGTTTGGCGCCAACTCAAAGCAGATGGCATTAAGGTTGCTCGGTGCACCGTGGAACGCCTGATGAGAGAGATGGGATTGCAAGGTGTCCGACGTGGAAAGAAGCCGAAAACGACGATACCGTCACCACGCCCCTGCCCACTGGACCTAGTTCAGCGCAACTTTCGAGCACCAGCGCCTAATCGTCTTTGGGTGGCAGATATTACCTATGTTCCAACGTTCAGCGGGTTCGTTTACGTCGCTTTTGTCACCGATGTTTTCTCCAAGAAAATCGTGGGCTGGAACGTGTCATCGACCTTGCACACCAACGTCGCGTTGGACGCGCTTAACCAGGCAATAAGCGAACGACAGACCGATGAAGGGCTCATTCATCACAGCGACCGCGGCGCACAATATTTGTCGATTCGATACTCGGAACGATTGAAAGAATCCGGATTGACCCCATCGGTGGGTTCAGTCGGCGACAGCTACGATAATGCGTTGGCCGAGACGCTCAACGGTCTCTACAAGGCTGAATTGATTCATCATCAAGGGCCTTGGAAGGGCGTCAAAGACGTCGAACGAGCAACAATGGTGTGGGTTCATTGGTTCAACACGAAACGACTTTACGGGCCGCTCGGCTTTATTTCGCCTCAGAAATACGAGGAGCAATTTTATCGCCATCATGCCAACATCAAAATCGCGGCATGATTTAACAAAAACAGTCTCCGATAAACCCGGGATGATTCAGTGAGACGGATAGCTAAGCCAAACTAGATCACCCCTTCAAGAACGCGGTCTGCCGGACGGTTACATTGAAAGCGTCAAAGTTGACGTTTAAACTTTACAAAATTTAAGTCTGTGAAGATGATAAGATTAACACATTGAATCATAGGGGGACCTTTGAATCGCAAATCGCAAATCGCAAATCGCAAATCGCAAATTATAGTTTTATTTATTTTAACTATGATGGTTTTATGGTCGGGTGAATTGTATGCATGTCTTGGTACTTTGAGTAATTGGTATCAAGATACCAATGCAATAACCAATCGCACTATTTATGTATATGTAGAGCAGGATTTCGGGAGTGAACTTTCCGCAGGTACTGTTACAGCTGATGATGACTCCCTTTCTGAATCTAACGTCCAAAGAGCAATTATTGCTCAGATGGAAAAGTGGAATAATTCGGCACGTGGCTTAAATCTTGTTTTTGCTGGCACTTGGCCATTTGAAAACCCTTCGACATTATGCGGTTTTGTTAGTCATCCTGCAGTTTATGTTCATTATAAACAGGTAACAGGAACAGCAGTGGCAACTGTTTCATATGTCCGTGATCAATTTGATTTTGATAATGATGGGAATACTAATGAGGTCTGTCCGAAATTTCTTCAAATTCAAATGAAAAAAGGAGCCTTATTAGGTTCTCAAGGAAGTTCGTTTGAAAAAACAATGCTTCATGAGTTTGGCCATGTTCTTGAGTTAGGGCATGCACATACAGATACTTATCCAAGTTGTCACTCCGTTATGGCTTATACGGGAAGCGGTGTTCCGTCAGAGCCTTGTTCACAGTCGAGTGATTGTTCGTCAAGTGCTTTGAGATGTGATACCTGGCAAGGGCTCTGTGTCGCAGTTTGTCCATCTACTCAAAGCGGTAATTATGGGCATCCAAGAGGCTGGGATATCTCTTGTATCAAACAATATCAAAATGGTATGGACGCTGAGTACCGTTATGTTGGTTTTTCCTCGCTCGGCGTGGTTCAGCCACCAATTTCTACAAATATTCGAACTGATCAAGGCTTTATTGGGGGGAATTATTTGATCAATAATTTCTCGAGCCAACGCTTACCACTTTGGATCCAAAACGGCGTGTCAAATAATGGAAGTGTCCAATGGTCTTCAATTGGCTATGATGGATATTTTTCCTTCAGTCCAACAACTGGATCTACCGACAATCTTCCAGGTAGACCGATGTTGTCTCGATTTCCTGAATTACCCACCACCCAAGTATCCTATATGGTCGCCGAATATTATTACGGTGATTTTTATGGCGCAAAACTTGGAGTGTATGTAGCTAATGATGAGTTTAATAACGAAGCATTCGATTATATTCAGCAATGCGTGAATTCTACTTGTTCAAGTTTAAAATCTATCCGAAGTCCATTTTCGGCCACAACCGCATTTGACCCAATATCAAACAGTACGGTTATAGGTTATGTGGAAATACCTGCAGATCACACGGCATCATTGATTTTACCCAAAATTTGGGTTTCGCCAGGGTTAACCTCAAATTATCCCAAAATTCATCGTGCGGAAAAGTTTAAACAAAACTTCGCAAACATAAATTTACCCTCGGTGGCCGGTAATTGGAAGTTTCGAGGAGAAACTCATTTTCCACTCGCCATTGCCTGTGCAGATGCTGCTGCAGGATTGACCTACAATTGCATGATGGCTTGGACAGACAATGGGGTCTTTAATGGCGCCATTTTATATACATATTTTCGCCGGGTAGGCGATAGTATTGAATATCTTGAAGACGCGACAGGTAAGAATATAGCGTATTGGCGTGGCACCGCTGACTCCTCGAATAGCCCAAGTTTAGGATTCTTTGCCAATAAATTCTATTTGGCCTGGAAAACCCCTGACTCTCCTAGTCGAATAGCATATACGACCAAAAGTGGAAGTAGTTATGCGTCGGGTTGGAGCACAACCATACATTACACAGAACCACGAATGGCTGATTCACCATCATTTGTAGGCCAGAACGGCAATGAAGCCGCTATGGTTTGGACCGTGACAAACTAATTCTCGGAGGAAAAAATGAAAAAATATTTACTTTTATTAATCTTATTGATCTCTTGTTCGGAAGAACCTCAGATCGGTGATTTTTGTGTGTTAGTAGGTGGGGAAGATTATTTGGATTCAGGAGTTAATACCTGTTTTCTGAGTGAACCAGGAACCGCAGTTTTCATCATGAGGGTTACTAAATCATGGGGTCAGGAAACCGACCCATCCTGTGAAGCCGTCGATTTGTTTCGTTGGACCGCCTTTAACGGTTTCAATGGAGAAATACTGGCATCTACTGAAAATGGTCCGGCCGAAGGCTCTACCATTGAGCTTTTCGATCCTACTTTTGCCATCGGGATCGGGGATACATTTCTTGTTCGAGCTCAAAAAGTAGATGGCCGATGGTTTGCTCATGTCGCTTACGCGATTGATACGAAAAACACAGTCACCGCTGATGAAACAGGCAGTAAGCCTAATTTTGCAACGAACTGGCCGGAATTGGAGTCCGATATCAAGGCCAAATCCGCGAAATTTGAATCAGTCTGCCCAGCACCACACACGACCGCTGCCGAATTTGTGGAATATTCTAAACCCATAGTTCCCAATTATCATGACCGTCCCCAATGCAACCCTAACCCGAAGCCTGCGGAGGAATGTACTGAAGCCAATGGTTGCCTGCCTGACGATGGCGACGATTCCAATTAGTAATTCGGGTATGCCGGCATCCTGCCGGCCTGTGTTTGCGATTTGCGAAGTCTGAATCGTAAGTGAGGCGGGAGTTTGGTGGACCGAATCACAGCACCATCAAGGAACAACTCGGTACGTCGTGCCGCCGACCTTCACGACCACCCGCTCGCCAAGCTTCATGACGGCTTTCAGCTCGGGGTACTTCTTGAGCAGGTTGAAGTACTCGGTCGAGAACGCCTTCACTTCCTTGGCTTTCGCCGTGTCCGCGCCTTCTTCGATCCAGGCGTTGGACTTCCATTCGAAGGTTCGGTTGGCGACATACCGACGATTGGTGGCGTTGCCCTTCACGGTGCTTGAGTCCATATAGTCCTGCGTCGCTTCGGAAGCGGCGACCGCGCCTTCGCCCGTATTTGCATCAAAATCTTTAAAGGCCTTGGCTTTTTCTTCAGCTTCACGCCGAGGTGCCGACTTGCTCATCGGGGCTGCCATTGGACGTCGAGTCTCATCACCGCCGCGATCTCTAGAAGCGTTCGAATTCAGCAACACATCACGTGGTTGGTCGTCTTGCGGCGGATTGGGCCGGAACTCGGAATCATCGACGGCGAGGTAGCTGGTGTACGGCGTGACCAAGCCGAATTTTTTGGCCAAGGTTACGACCTCGGTTTCAAGCTCAGGTTGACGGCCATTCAGACGGATTTGGTCCAGCAAAAAGCCGACTTTTCGGGTGGCCCATAATTTGGGCATGAACTCCAAAGGAGAGGTCGATTTCTCATCGAGGGCAAGGGCTTTGCCGCCGCCACCACCGTACGAAAACTGGCGAGTTTCGGCGCCGACACGACCTTTCACTTCGATCGGTTTATTGAAACTCGATCGGAAGCGGCCAAACAAAACAATCTGGTCTCCACGGAAGAGATCTGGGATTTGGGTCGGGTAAACGTCGTAGATCCGAGCTCCACCGTATTCGATCGAAATGTCGGTCAAAACTGGCGACGAAATCCGCGTGTAGAGCGCCGCAACGGCTTCTTCCATGGACTCGTCAGGTTTTACATAATCGGAACGGCCACGGCCTTTTGAGGCGATGGAATCAAGCAGAAGCGTGTTGACCGAAAATCCCACACCGAACGTGAAGACACGGGTATTCTTGGGTTTGATGGAATCCAGCGACGCCAAAATCGAACCGTTATCGGTCATGCCCACGGTCGGGAGTCCGTCGGTCACAAAGATGACCTGGTGGGGTTTCGACGTCGGCACCTTTTGTTTAAGCGCCGAAACCAACGCGGGTTCAATCGCAGTGCCGCCCGCAGGTTCAATCGCCTTCGCAAATGCCATCGCTTCTTTGATGGCCTCAGCCGTGGCTGGTTTTGGGTTGGCGTACAACGACTCCACATCGGTCGAGAAGCGAATCACATTAAAATGGTCTTGGGGTTTCAGGCGCTTGACGCAAAAGGCCAGCGTGGTGCGCGCCTGCTCGATTTTATCGCCGGCCATCGAGCCCGACGTGTCCATCACAAAGGTGAACGTCTGCCCGATCTCGGTCGATGCGGCCGCGTCGACCTTGGGTGCAATCGCCAACATGAAATAGCCGTTTTCGGCACCGTCCCCGTCTGGATCGTGCGTCATCAGATTCACGCCGATGTCTTTTTCGGAATATCCGATAAAGAGGTCAAAATCGCGGTCCAACGAGGCTTGGAGCTCTTCGACGCCTGCGGTGACCAGACCTGCCTTTTTATGCATCGTGTCGATCTTATGCGACGGCGAATACACAGTCGTGATCGGGATCGACGAGTTGATGGTGGCCGTAAGCGTGAAGTCCTGATTGGTCTTGGCCGTCACGTAATCTTTGCCGACCGACAACGGATATCGGTAGCGGTAGAGCCCGCCTTTGGGCTGCAAGACCTGACCAAACTTGATCTCAAGCTTCTGCGTGCCGCGTGGCGGAATCGGGAAAATGCTCGCCCGGAACAACCGCCCATCGATGTATTCAACAAGGCCGGGATCGCGAACTCGGCGGACGATGCTTTCGTAGATCTGCCGGGCTTGGTCTTTTTCAAGCACTGCGCCGGGGGTCTTCTTCCCGTCGATCCACAACGCAAAATCACTGACGGTTCCGCCTTCGGGGATGGGGAACACAAAGACCGCTTCCATCGGGCGGTCGGTATTATTTCGAAACACCTGCTCGACCGTTGTGACCGCAGCGTTATTGGTGATCACCACCGTGGCACGATGGGACTCGACCGAAAACGGTGCGAGCGATGTGTCGTTGGGAATCAACAAGCCGATGGCGAAGGCCTGGCTCGTGACCAACGAGAGCAGCGTTAGGAGTAGGATTTGGAAGACGTTTCGCATGTTTCACCTCGATGAAGAATCTAACGCGCTTCGGCCGAATTGGATCTCAAAAAATCCATTTCGTGTTTTGTTGAATTTCGTGGGGATGTGGTCGTCTAAGTTGGGCTGATGCAATGAACTTTGAGGAACGCCCATGCGGTCGATTTTGTTGATGATAACTCTGTTTTCGATGGGCTGTGGGTTGCCGATGTCGGGAGGCCAGTGTCGCAATTACACGCCGATATTTGTGGATTGCTCGGACGGTCTGGTCGAGGTTTGCGACAACTCCTCCGGGTGTGATCAGTGTTCATGTGTGCCTGTCGAAGACGTCGGGCCCAGTCGGGCCTACGAAAAGACGCATCCGGGTTAGTTTACGTCTTTTTTTGCACGCAATCCCGCCATATTCACGGATTGGCCTGATTTTACGCGGGTCATTGCCCACTGGTTGATTCAAAGTTTCCACGAAACGAATCACTGGCCTTGAGACTTTTGTGATCGGTTGCTAATGTCCGCGCCCGAGCGCTGCTCGGGTTTCTTGCGTCGTAAACGCATCCCCAGTGACATCTCAAAAGCTCTATGTTTCAAGCCCCGCAGGCAGTATCAGCGCGGGGCTCGTTTATTTTTGCGAGTGCGATCATGGCCATCAATCAGACGAAGTTCGTGTTTATTACCGGTGGAGTGATCTCCAGCCTTGGCAAAGGGCTCACAGCCGCTGCCATGGGTGCACTCATGGAAAACCGGGGGCTTCGATGTACGTTCATCAAGCTCGATCCCTATATCAATGTTGATCCTGGGACGATGAGTCCTTTCCAGCACGGCGAAGTGTTTGTGACCGACGATGGTGCGGAAACCGACATGGATCTTGGGCATTACGAGCGATTCACGTCGGCTCGAATGACCCGACTGAACAATTTCACGACCGGACAGGTTTACGACGCGGTCATTACGCGTGAACGTCAGGGCGGGTACCTGGGCAAGACCGTTCAGGTGATTCCTCATATCACCGACGAGATCAAAACACGGATTCTGGCCGCTGCTAAGGGCGCTGACATCGTGTTTGTCGAAACCGGCGGAACGGTTGGCGACATCGAATCGCTGCCCTTCCTCGAGGCCGTGCGCCAGCTTCGTCACGACCTTGGGTATCAAAACTCGCTCTGCGTTCACGTCACTCTGGTGCCCTACATCAAGGCTGCCGGCGAGCTGAAGACCAAGCCGACCCAGCACTCAGTGAAACAACTTCGTGAGATCGGCATTCAGCCTGATTTCCTGGTTTGCCGCACTGAACACAAGCTCGACGACGAGCTGAAGCGTAAGATCGCGCTTTTTTGTAACGTCGAACACGGCCATGTTTTTGAAGCGATCGACGCCGAGACCATCTACGAAGTCCCTCTCCTGCTCTGGGAACAAGGCATCGACCAGAAACTCGCCGAGTCACTCAACATCTGGTCGCGCGCGAGTGATTTGGGTCAATGGCAGCAGATCGTCAAACGCATCAAAGAGCCTGAGCACACCACTCGCATCGGCATCGTCGGTAAATACGTCGACCTGCAGGAATCGTACAAATCGCTTAATGAAGCGCTGCTTCATGGTGGCATTGCCAACAATTCACGCGTGCAGCTCAAGTTCATCGATTCTGAACTCCTCAAACGTGAAGACATGCAAAAAGAACTCGGCGACTGCGACGGGTTGCTGGTTCCGGGCGGATTTGGCGAACGTGGAATCGAGGGCAAGATCCTGGCGATCGAGTACGCACGAACCCAGATGGTGCCGTTTTTCGGCATCTGCCTGGGCATGCAAATGATGGCCGTGGAGTTCGCCCGAAACGTGTGTGGGCTCAAAGACGCCAACAGCACGGAATTCAACGAAAAGACCAAAGCTCCCATCGTCATGTTCATGGCCGACCAGATGGATATCGACCTGAAAGGCGCGACGATGCGCTTAGGCGCCTATCCGTGCCGTCTGAAGGTCGGTTCGCATGCGCACAGCATCTATAATTCCGAGGAAATCTCGGAGCGTCATCGTCACCGGCTTGAGTTCAACAACTCATACCGTGAGACGCTCGAAGCAAAAGGCGTGACCTTCAGCGGACTTTCTCCAGACGGGAAGCTCGTCGAGATCATGGAGCTGGCCGACCATCCTTGGTACCTCGGCTGCCAATTCCATCCTGAGTTCAAGAGCCGTCCGACCCTTGCGCACCCGCTCTTCAAGAGCTTCGTTGGGGCTTGTGTGAAAGCCGGCGAGGCTAAATAGCGCCGAATTCGCTGAGGGGTTTGATCAAGAATGATTCAAATCCCTCGGCCTTCATTTTGGCTGCGAATTCTTCGGTCGCAAAAACCGCGTCCGGAAGTTCAGACATCTTGAAGAGTTTGTCGTCTCCAATCACGTCCGCGCGAAGCGCCAGATTGTCGACGTAGAGGACTCCGCCAAATCCATAGGAAATCGTGGATTCGCGTTCGTCGATGCCGTCGATTCCGGTCAGGAATTGCATCACGAAATATCCTTCGTGTTTTTTCCTTCCTTCAAAAATATCGACCGAAACAAAGTGCACGTCGACGATTTCTTCAGCGATGAAAAAATCGCGAAGTCGGGTGCTCACAACCCAAAGACCGCTTTCGTTCTCGAGCAGGTCTCCCCCAAATACGCGGGGCCCATAGCGTTTGTTCAGGTCGCGATCGAACGTGAAATAGCCTTCTCCAAGCGACTTGATCGGCTCGTCGCCTTCGAATTCTTCAATGTCGAATTCGTTCAAGCCTGAGAGGCCTGTGGCATGTTTGCTCATCGTTGGGACAAGCCAGACGAAAGTCATGATGGGACTCCAATTAGCATTTTTATTTCAGGGTTCATCGGCTTCCGGCCGCACGATTACGCGTCATCAGGTTCATCGATGGCGACTTCTTCGACTTCTGAATCGTGCACGATGCCCAGACTTTCTGCACGTTTCCGCCATTGCTGGCGTGCAAACATTTGCATGTCTTCGACCTCGTCAGACTCGTCGAGGATTTCCATGCCCAACATCGTTTCTACAACGTCTTCCATGGTCACAACGCCGGCGGTGCCGCCGTATTCTCCGACCAAGAGGATCATGTGCTCACGTTTTTTCAGCATGGCGTCGAGGACTTTTGAGACCGGAGCTGTGAAGGGCAACACGTCGATGGGACGCTTGATATCCTTCAATTTGATCTGCCCCTGATCGCGTGCGTAATAGAGCATCAGGTCGTGCTTCAGCACGTATCCGGTGATCTCATCGACTTCGTCTTCCCAGATCGGCAAACGCGAAAAACGAAGGTTCAGATCGTTCATTTCGACCGCTTCATCGACGGTGAGTTCCTCGTCGAATCCCACGATCACCGTCCGCGGCGTCATGATGTCTTTGGCGCGCAAAGACCCGAATTTGCCCAGGTTTCTGAGCACCAAAGACTCTTGAGCGTGCAACACGCCTTCGTCAGCGACTTTGGTGGCCAGAGCCGTGAATTCTTCTCGGCTCAGCGTCGGGCGAACATCACCATTATTGAGCATCCGGGTAAGCAAACGCGACATGAAAACCAGAGGAAACACCATCACAATCATCACAGGCACGGCCCGCGCCACAAAGGGAGTCAGAACGCGCCAGTAGTTGGCGCCCAATGATTTGGGGATGATCTCGGCCATGAACAAAATGCCGAGCGTCAGAAATCCGCTGGAGATCGCGACTGCGGATTCCCCAAATATCAGATGGGTCTGGACTCCGACACCGCTGGCTCCAACGACGTTGGCAATGGTGTTCAGGCTCAAGATGGCTGAAAGAGGCCGGTCGACATCCTCGCGCAGAGCGCGAACACGGGCGCCAAGCTTGGGGTTTTCTTGTTCCAAAGCCGCAATGTAGGGCGGCGTGATGCTGAGCAACGACGCTTCCATCATCGAGCAGAAGAACGAGACCGTGATCGTCAGGACAATATAAAATATGAGAAGAAACATCACACTCAAACCAAACCGGTGGGCATTCTACACGCCCAGATAGCGCTGGACGATTCGAATAAGGTCTTTCTCTTGAAAATTGAGCTTTGTCAGGTAGCCATCGGCCCCAAGACGAAGCGCACGTTCCCTATCTTCCATTGATCCCAGCGTGGTCAACATCACGACTGGAAGATGTTTCGTTTTGGGATTGGCGCGAATATGCTCAAGCAGGTCCAGACCCGACATGCCCGGCATCTGAACATCGCTTAACACAAGGTCCACCCTGTGGTCACGAAGCCGCCGAACCGCTTGTGAACCGTCCTCGGCGTCGATCACGCGATGGCCAAGCCCCCGCAAAATGCTCGAAACCAACGTGCGCGTAACCTCGGAGTCTTCGACCACCAAGATGGTTCGCACGTCTATCGGGACTTTCGCCGAGATCGTGGCTCGCAAACGCTCAGCGGATGATGGCGACCGAACCTGTTCCAGCGCCACTTCAAGGTTGAGGATCGGAACCACATCCCCCGAATCCGTGAGCGCCAGCCCGCGACAGGTGGTTGCGCCCGACAAGAAGTCTCCCAGAGGCCGGGACATCGCTTCGCGTTCCCCGAGCACATCGTCGACCCAAGCTGCCATCCGCCGCCGTCCGCGAGACAGCACCATCATGGTCAATGACCCGGCTTTCAAGGGACGTGGGGAAAGTCCCATCACAGTCGAAAAATCCACGACCGGGATATGTTCGCCCATAAAACGAATCTCCCAGCCTTTGTCGGTCGGACGAACCTCGTCCTCGGCCGCGATCAGCACCCGTTCAACATCCTTGGCAGGAACCGCAAAACGTTGACCCGCCACGACGAAGAGCAACATGCTCGAAACTGCGCTCAACACTGGGATCCAAAGCTTGAAGGTCGTGCCCTGACCAGGTTCGGAATCGACTTCGACGTTGCCGCCGAGCTCGGCGACTTCGCGTCGCACGATATCCATGCCCAGCCCGCGTCCGCTCAATTCGGTGACGGCGTCGCGGGTGGTAAATCCGGCCCTGAAAATCAGTGCCAACGCATCACCGGGGCTCAGGCTTTCCGCTTCTTCCGTGGTGATGAACCCGCGTTCGATGCCTCGGGCTTTGATCGCATCGACGTCCATACCGTTGCCATCGTCAGTCAACGTGACCTGAATCGCGTCGCCGGCGTATTCGACCTCAAGGCGAATTTCGCCTTCTTCATCTTTGCCTGCCGCACGTCGCTTTTCGGGGGATTCGATGCCGTGATCGACGGCGTTTCGCACTAGATGCAGCAAGGGATCCGAGAGTCCACCGAGGATCAATCGGTCGACCTGAACGTCTCCAAACGTGTGCACAAATCGGACGCGTTTTCCCTGGGAATGAGCGATGTCGCGAATGGCTCGTGGGTAATGACTCAAGACCTCGGCCACCGGAACATGGCGCATATGGCGAGTTTCATCGTCGACCTGCACGGCCCGAGCCGACGCGTGGTGGAGTTCGTCGCGCAACCTCGACACGCTGGCTTCGTAGTCTCGGTGCAGCTTCGTCAGGCGGGCCTGGTGTGATTTGGGCAGATTCGGCGCGGCCGCGCGCGCGAATGCATCGAGGTGCTCCGTGTGCTTTCGAAGCTCTCCTGTTCGGTATTCGATTCGGCGAGTCAAAAGCAGCATTTCGGCCGATGCCTCGCTCAGTCGTTCAAGTCGGGCGAGGTCGACGCGTAACGTGCTCGCGCTCTGGATCTTTAAAAGTCCGGTGCTCGCCTCTTGCGGAGTAGGGCGCACTTCCGGGATGAAGGGCGCGGGTGGCTCGTCGGAACCCGAACGCAGGGCGACGACTTGTTCTACAAAACCCGTGAGGTCAATCGGCCCCGAAAACGACCCGGCAGTCTTGGTCAACAACGAGCGGACCATGTCCAGCCCCGTGAAGATCATGGCAAAAATCTGGGGCTCGACCCTGAATCCGAGGCCTTCGGCGTCAAGGAGCAGATGTTCGGTGAAATGCGCGACTAAATTGATGTCGGCAAAGCCCAGCATGCGCGCTTCGCCCTTCAGGGTATGGGCCTCGCGCAACAGCGTCTGGCGCGACTCTGCCGCATCAGGCTGGTGTTCAAGCTCGACAAGCAGCGAGTTCATTTTTTCGACACGATCAAGGGCGACCGAGCGAAATTTCTCGATGAGACCGGAGACACTCATCGGCTTAGGTATCCTCGACGCTGGCGCTTGAGATGTCCTTTTCTAGGTCATCAAGCTGCTCATCAAAGGACTTCTTTTTGGATTGTTCGGTTCGAAACGTCTCCGAAATCTGCGCAAGCTGGGCTTCTTCGGCATCCGAAAGACCCGATAATTCCAACGTAGGCTGGTCTTCGCGACGACGTGTCATCGCAAATGCAGGGGTTCTGGATTCTTCTCGTTTTGCAATCTGATGTTCGCCAGAAAGTGCTGCTTCGGCTTCTTCGATGGGCACGACCGATGTGGGTGGGTCCGCGTCGACCGCGGCGGGTTCGACTTTCTTGGCCTCCTCGGCCACCTTCTGGGGCGCTGCGGCTTTAACGGTCGCGCGGATATTGGGCTCAACTTGGGCCGGCGGGGGCTCAATCGCCCGTCGTCGTTGGGTCGAAGAACTCGGCTCCACAATCATGCGCAGGTCATCGGCCAATTGCACCAATTCTCCGGCGGCGTGCGAGAGTTGTCGTGTGCCCGAAACACCTTGAGAAATCAGGGTCGAAAGCTCGTCCATCGACTGTGTGACTTGCTCGGTTCCGGTCTGCTGTTGCTGCGTGATGAGCGTGATTTTCAACGCCGATTCGGTCGTTTTATCGCTTAGGTTTGTGCCTTCTTCGGTCGCCATCACACTGGCCATCGAGGATTCTCGGATATCAGCCAAGAGTTCCTTGATATCGCCGACGGAGTCCTTGATGTTTTCGGCCAGCCGCCTCATCTCCGTCGCGACCAATGTAAAGCCTTTGCCTGCTTCGCCAGCCCGCAGGCCTTCGAGTGAGGCGTTAAGGGCCAGAAGGTCCGAGCGATCCGCGATCGATTTAATGACTTCCAAGATCTCGGCGATGCGCTCGCTATGGCCTTTCAGCTCACCGATACGGTCCGCCACCGTGCGATTATTCGACTGGGTACGCTCGGCAGATTTGAACACCGTCTGGGCGCTTTCGGCGATTCTTTTTGCGGACGACAACAGGGTTTCCATCGTGCGCTGAGTCTCCTCGACGCTCGATGCCTGATGGGTCGCCGCGAATTCCTGGACGTTCAGGACGGTCAGGATTTCTTCGGTCGAGCTCGAGATATGAACGGCGGTGTGTGAGAACTCAGCCACCAAAAATCGCAGCCGGTCGCTCAAGTTTCGAATCGAATCGACAAGCTCGCCTGAACCTTCAAGTTCCTCATCTTTATTGCCGTTGGCCACCGCTTTGACGTGTTGTTGAATTTCGACCAGCTGGCCTCGAAGCTCGGCAACGGCTTCGCCCGGATCACCAGCCAACTCTGCCTTCAAAAGAGGGCTGGAGAGCTGGCCCTGCGCCAAGAGTCGAATCTGAAGCGTCAGCCGTCGCAATTGATTATTGGCATCACCCAGCCGTTTTTCGAGCGTCGAGCCATCGCCAATATCTGCGAGATCCACGTCTTCGATTCGGCCCGAGCGAAGCACTGCAGGTTCTGCCTTTCGGATATCCAATTTGCCGGTCGCCAATGATTCGGCCAAGTTTCGGCTTTTGGCCGATTGCGTGGCCATTCGATTGACCGTCGCGGCCAAAGCGCCCATCTCTCCCGACGCGGCTGGGACTTCTCGGTTAGGGACCTCGCCCTTGACAAGCTGACCAAGGTTTTCGACCACCTGTGATAGCGGCGAAAGTACCAGGTAGGCAAAAAGGACCGAAACAACCCATCCCACCACGGCGGCCAGCGTCATGAACTGCGTTCCCTGAATCAGTGCAAAGCCGCCAATGGGTATCCACAGCAACGACACTAGAACAGCAAAATAGATCCAAATCTTCATCTAGTAGCTCACTATCGAATGGCGACTTTTTCCAAAATGGCTGGAATGTCCAGCAGCGCAAGGACTCCACCAGGAGCCCACCGCGCCGCACTTGAAATCTCTAGGACAGGTTCAGAAAGCGTCTGTTTCGCATCGTTTTCAACATGCGCTGGCCACAGCTCAAAACCTGCAACAGCGTCGGCCAAGATGCCTGCGACCAGGCGTCCGTGTTCAATCACCAAAATACGAGGCGTGAAATCTGACGGGGTGCCACTGCCTTCCAAGCCGATCCAATCGGCAAGGTCAATCACCGCCACGGCTTGGCGGCGCAACATCGCGACACCACGAATCGGTGCGTTCAATCCTGGCACGGGCGTGATTTCAACACCGCTTCCACCCACGGCATTAGACCCCGTTAAGGCAAGTATCTCGCGCACAAGCGTGGCCTCGACCGCAAACGCCTGTCCACGAATCGTGAAGCGCAACACGTCAAAACCCGCGTCTGATTCTTCGCTGAGGTCGCCCCCACCCCAATCGAAATCTGCCGGTACTGGTTGGTCTAACTCATCACTCATGGCCGAATCATAAACGACGAACCGGGTATGCGCGAGTTTTGTCGGCGAGCAGCGGGCGGTGAGCGTTGTGATTGGTCCGCGCCTTGCGCTTGGTCCGCGGGCATCCTGCCCGCATTGCGATTCTGCGCTTGGTGCGCAGGCCCTATGGCCTGCATGCGATTGGTCCGAAGGACCATGCGATTACTCAAATATGCGAGCCATAGGCCTTGCGGACCCATCACAAAAACAGCCTCGTCATCGATCCTGATGCGACAGCCTCCTCCAGCTGCGCCCTGCGACCGGTTCTGATGACTTCGTGGCACCAACAACGTACATTGGTCAGACAATAGCTGCGTCGGAGTCGGAATGAAGAAGTGGATTGTCCTGGTAATCATGCTCGCTGCCTGTGGGTCGGAAGATAAACCGACGTTGGGAAATAACGCTGACAATTCGCAAACAGATGTCGGCGCGGATACCGGTGTTGAATCGGACGCAACGCTACCAGATGCATCCGCCGATCAAGGTGCTGACCAAGGTATGTCAGAAACCTGCGCGACTCAGGAAGATTGCCTCTACGCGATAGCCGACAACGCAGTCGTCGACGTTGACGGCGGGATCACCCGTGAGACCGTCATCGGGCGAGACCTACCGCTTCTACTCAACATGCCAACCACTGCCGGACCCGCACCGGTGGTCATTTTTTCGCATGGCGGGTCGTTCGAGCCAGCCGGCCAGAATAACAACCAGAAGTGGGGTGCCTTGCTCGCCCGCAACGGATTTGTCGTGATTCATATCGGCCACTCCTTAGTGGGGGCTGGCCAAGGAACAAAGGTGTGCATGGCAGCAAACGTGCCACAGACCGAGTGTTCCCCGGACGAAGAGGATAATGGACTCCTCACAGTGATTCGCGCGTACGATATTGCAGCCGTCCTCGACGACCTGCCGCGAATATCCGAATTGACTCAGGCGAATAACTACCCGGCACTAGACCTGGACCGTGTGGCGATCATGGGATGGTCAGCAGGTTCGCGTGGGCCATCCGTGTTGATGGGCGCAAAAATGCTCACAACTGCGAATTCGCCGTTGTTTAAACTGCCACATGCGACTCCAAAAGTGGCGGTGATGCTCAGCCCATCTGGGCCAGGGACAGGTGGGTATTTTGCGAACGACGCCGAAAACTCATGGGACGAAATGCGCGGTCCCATCTTTTTTGCCACCGGCACAAACGACGTGAAGCCGTCGAGTCCCGAACTGACTGGGGCCGTTCGCAGGCAGGCGTTTGACCTGCAGAAAGCCGAAGGTAATCGATACCTGCTTTACTCCAATCTGGCGGTCGGTATTGGCGGCCACGGAACCTACGATCTGGGTGATGCCACCTCAGATGGCCCGCTGGCGGACCTGTCCCTGGCGCTGAGTGCGTCGGTTCTGGCTTTTCTGGATGCCGAGTTAAACGGCAGCGACGAGGCCAAAGCTTGGTTGGCATCGGATAAAGCCCTTCAATTGGCCGGCGACGCCGAGTGGTCAAAAAAATAGAGGTCTCAGGTCTCAGGTCTCAGGTCTCAGGTCTCAGGTCTCAGGTCTCAGGTTTCCGGCAGACTTCAACGTTGTGATTGGTACACAGGCCCCTGTGGCCTGTATTGCGATTTGCGCCGCTCCAAATCCGGCAACGATAAATTAGTCAGACAATTTAAAAATTCATTGCTGAATAAAATGCCTATTTGGCATTTGACCTCTGTAACATCCCCGGTTAGTTTCCTCCTCGTTCCACGCGAACACGTACGACATATTAAATCCTTGGGAGGAGCAAAAATGATCTCAGAACTCAGAACTCAGAAGTATTGGTGGAAAAGCCACGACCATTCTATTCGTGGCGTCGCTCGTCATGTCTTGTAACGATCAAAACAACGATGCGGTTACAACTTCGACAGCAATTCCTGTGACGCTGGCTCAAAAACTGATCGACAATATCTCGCTCGCCGAGGGCATCGCCCCAAACGTAGCCGCAAATATTGGCACGGGTAATCAATGTGTTTCGTTCACGCCAGAACTCACACGCCCTGAGATCCGGCAATCGTTGTTGTCGTACCAACAAATCGACGAATCAAAATACAACACACCGTTCCACCGCGCGTTCTGGATGAATTCACGGGATCAAGTACACGACATGCTCACCATCATTTCCGAGTCCGAGAACGGCCAAGGAATGCTTGACTTCGCCCACTTAGATGACGTGGCCGATTTGCATTACAAACGTCTTTTTCGCCAGACGGATGGCCCTATTCTTTCTCTCTTAGTCGTCATTCCCATGGCCGACCAAAATGCGGCTCGTGTGGGCTCAAACGCTGGAGCCTGTGTTACGCAAAACGGCTCTCCCATTAATCCGCAGCCCGGAAACTTGGCAGAATGGGTCAGTGAATGTGGTGTTAGATATCTTGAGGAAGAGAAACTCGGGCAATACTTTCTTTTTTCCACGACCGTGAAAAATTTGGAACAGAGCTTCAATAATGAAGTTGAACAGGGATGGGCCGACACGATCAGGATTCTGCAGGTTGAAAACTACACCAACCAGACAGACTCCTTAGAGCGTCTCGCCGATTTTGCAGCACGATATCCAGGTGTCGAGTTTCAAGTCAATTCACTTCAAGACATTACTGGCGGCGATTACCCACTCTTCGTTAGCGAGGCAGATCCAGTCGTTCAGGCCAAAGATTTTGGAAATTTTGTGGAGTATTATCATCGTGTGGCCGAGACCGCAGTTGCGCAAGAAGATCTTGCCCTATTAGGCACCCCGATTTGGCAACTTGCCACGGTGTATGATGCGAAAAGTCAGCTTGAAGAAATGTGCGGAATCGCCCAGAACGATATCGCACAAGCCTTTGGATGTTATTCGTATTTTGAAGATCGACTTCGAATCATCGAGCGACGATTCACGCCGGAAGTCGCCACCTATGTGGATGCGCTTCAAAATCCATCCAAATACGCGCAACCCAACGATTCCAAGGACTGGGGACGTTTTCTGAAAGACTCCTGGGATCCGCTGATCAACACCCTTCCAAGCATGCGAGCGCAATGCGACCAAGCCCTTAACTCCGCCAACGCAGGCGATATTTGCCAGTATTGCGACGCCCAAGCGATCGATGATGTGATTGAAGAGTTCAACAGCCTCACCGAACCTCGGCCAGTGGTCCATCCAGACCACCCAACAGCTCGGGATGTTAAGTACAAAACCTTCACCTTGACCAATAACGACGCGATGAGCCCTGGCACCATCCACGATACGTTCTGCGGCTTTCATCGACTAAGCGGAAAGCTCGAGGGTGGTGGCGAAGGTGCTTTTCTTCGCCGAAATTGGGTCAACTGGGATTTCGAGACCTTCTCGCAACAGACAGCGAACTCCACGCGACTTCGGGCTTCGATCATTTGTACCGATGGAATCACACGTGGACCGTCATGTTCCGGGACTTTTTGCCCATGGAATCAGACGTGTTCCGCAGGAACCTGTGTGCCATCGCAGACTTATCATGATGCCACCGAGACCACTTCTCTGTCGGTGAACAATGGTTCCAACTCAACGACCATTACCCCGCCGTCGGGATACAGTCTTCCAGATAAACCCTATCTGGCCATGTTCTCGGGGATGAGCGGAAAAACCCGCGGGTTGGGCGAGAAGGTAGTTGTTAGTCAGAAGAATATTAATAGTTTCGCTGAAACCAAGGTCAGCAGCCAACAAGGCTATCTGAACGGATGGACCACCGGCACATTACTTACTGACGGTGCAACTCATTCATTCGCCTTACTTTCACCAGGTGCGCAGGAACCCTATGAAGCCATTGGGTCAAATATTAGTGCCAGTGCCGATGAGACCGTTGAACTTACTCTAGCGCCTGCTAATCAAGCGTTTTGTTATCTCACGTCTTTGGGTGGCAAATTTGACGGGGCAGGCGAGGTTGCTGACCTTTCAATTCGGTCCGGCTCCTGGGTGCTTCAAACGCGGTCTAGCGGCACCGATGACTGTAGCTGTGGAATTCCACTGATTGCTTGTGGCTGTACTTTCGCGAAACCACTCCGTGCAGTGGCTCGATGCATCGATTTGCATCAATAAGGAAAACGATGAGATTCATAGTTTTATTAAGTCTTCTTCTGGCTTTGGGATGCGGTGAAGAGATCGCACCGCCAACGACCCCGCCGGTCGCAGAATGGTGTGATGTGGACCGTCCCCGTGAGCATTGCGACGCAGGTGGCATTTATATTAATGGTGGCAATCTGGAGGAAGCAAAGGCGCTTTGTGAAACGCCGTGCACCCATGCTAAGGGGCTTTCTATAGGCGGTGGCGACGCAGAGTTGTTTAAGGCATTAAAAGGCTTCAAAACTGCCGGCTCATTGAATATTTTTGACTCACACGAATCGGTTAAAGATTTAAACGCCTTTCGCGAGATTACACAGGCATATAGTATCGATATATCAGACAACCCGGGATTAGAATCGCTAGCGGGACTGGAAAATCTTGTTCGTGTAGGTCCGCCCGAAGATTCCGAGTTTGAGCTAACGGGGGAATATAAAATTGATATTTCAGGGAATCCAAACTTGAAGTCAGTTTCCGCACTCAAAAACCTCGAGACTGTTGGAAGCATTATGATTTTCAGAAATCACTCACTTAAAGCGATCGAAGGGATAAATGCGTTGACGGTTGGGGGTCTTAGGATCGAGTATAATAATGCGCTGACAAGAATATCTGGCTTTGAAGCCATGAAGACCCACGGGTCGTTGGCGATCCTCACCAATAACAATCTGAAGACCATCGATGGGTTTCAGAATCTGACGCAGGTCGATTATCTGCGCGCCTATCGCAACCTAGGGCTTGATGAATGTCAGGTGCAACGGATCGTCGATCAATTGGACGAGCCGCCTGGCA
>Ga0210026_1001558_pt1 | contig 21950 bp, 12 predicted proteins | sample CryGeymeta201509_FD_183977 | JGI IMG/M metagenome (GOLD analysis project Ga0210026, IMG submission 183977) | Groundwater microbial communities from Crystal Geyser aquifers in Utah, USA - Crystal Geyser metaG 2015-09 (SPAdes) (version 2) | ecosystem: Environmental > Aquatic > Deep subsurface >...
GGAGACGACCCAGGTGGAAGCTATCGTCGAGATTACCCGCAACGTCACTCGCGGTTCGGTCGGCGGCGGTGAAGATCTGCTCGATCCCAATCCGGTGGTGGACATTCTCGAGGTCAGCCAGGGGGCTTCCATCTTCCAGGAAGGGGTGGACTGGCAGCAGTCAGGCAACCATGTAGATTGGCTCGGTTCGGGCAACGAACCCGCCATCGGCACCACCTACACGGTGCGTTGGACCTACACCAAACAGATGCTCAAAGGCACCGATTACGCGGACAGCGGCTGGTTCGGTCAACCCAACCATCCGGCGGCCGGAAACTACTTCTACCTGGTGAGCGCCTACAACGCCACCGGCGAGACGGCCTTCAACGCTGCTGCGGTCATCGCCCGGGCCACCGCCGCCGGGGAACTCAACAAGCTCTCCTGGCTGCCGGTCAGCGGCGCAACCGGCTACCGCGTCTACCGGTCTGCCACCAACGGCGCACGCACCGACTACAAGAGCCTGATGGAGCTGGGCAGCGAAGCGATCTCCTACATCGACGACGGCGTAGAGGAAACCACCACCGCTTCGCCTCCGGCCACCAACACGGCCGGTCTCACCATGTCGCCGGTGCAACTCGAGCTGGGCAACCTCAACGTGATCAACTTCGGGCGCGGCAGCCTCGGCGATCAGCCGGTGAACGGCTCCAACTGCAGCCTGGACTACGATTATTACCTCGGCCGCCGCGACATCGTTTATGCCACCACCACCGAGATCAAGCGACTCGAAGGCGCTCCGGCGGATTTCCCAAAACTGCCCATCGTGCCGGAAAACGCCCTGGGGTTGTGCAGCATCGACTGCCCGCCCAACTCCACTGACATGGAGATCCGCAACTTCGGTCTGACTCGCATCACCATGGACCAGATCCACGACATCATTCAGGACGTCGAGGACCTGAAGTACAACGATGCCCAGTATCAGATGAACAACGAACTGCAGAACCGCGACGCCCAGACCAAGAAAGGCATCTACTCGGACGACTTCTCGAACACTTCCCAATCGGATATCTACCACGCCGAATGGGACGCCCGGGTCAACGAGATCGCCCGCTTCGTCGCGCCGGACCGTATTCCGCACTCAACGGTGCTCTCGGTCGATCAGGCGGGCAGCAACGCGAGTTTCTTCGGCAGCCTGGCGCTGCTGCCGGGCAACGAGACCGTGCTGGTGGAGCAGAACGACTGGTCCGAAGAGCGCAACATCAACCCCTACGCCGTGTTCGACAAACCCCCGGCCATGCTGCAGAGCACGCCCAACCTCGGGCGGCGCGGGCAGACCGGCATCGCCGTCACCGGCATCAACTTCACCCCGAGCAAATCGGGCATCGTGCTGCGCTGCGACGGCCAGGTGATGGCCAGCAACCTGATCAGCGACGAGGCCGGTCGGGTCAGTGCCTCCTTCACCATCCCCGAGAGCGCCCGCAATGGCAACCGGATCGTGGAGATGAACGACGGCGTCTACTCGGCCCGGGCCAGCCTGCAGATCAACGATCCGCTGGTCATTACCCGCATCGAGCGCATCATCGAGAACCGCATCATCCGCGTGCCCGTGGTGCAGGTAGTCTGGCGCACCCAGACCATCTTCGTGCCTCGTGATCCACTGGCGCAGACCTTCAGCTTTACCCAGAACCAGGTGGTCACCAGCGTCGGGCTCAATTTCACCGCCAAGGACCCATCCATTCCGGTCACGGTTCAGATCCGGGGCGTCACCACCGGTCTACCCAACGGTGTGGTCTTTGCTGAAAAGGTGCTGGCTCCCAGTGAGATCAGCCTGAGCGGCGAGACCCGGATTCGCTTCAACGACCCGTTCTATGCCGAGGCCAACAGCAGCTATGCGGTGGTGCTGCTGACCAACAGCACAAACTTCAAAGTGCGCACCGCCACCCTCGGCAAGATGGGCCGCTGGGGCATCATCACCCGCCAGGCCTACATGGAGGGCGTGCTGCTGGAAAGCTCTAACGCCGAGACCTGGACGCCGCTCAACGGCTCCGACCTGGCGATCAAAATCTACGGTTACAACTTCCAGTCCGAGGGGATGATTCGCTTCCAGCCGATTACCGGCGTGCAGTTCTCCGACCTCAATCTCGACGAATACTCCGCCATCCCCCAGAGCACCGGTCTCGATTGGGAATACTCCACCGACGGCGGCGTGACCTGGGACGCCCTGGTTCCCGCCGAGGAGGAGCGGCTGCCCAATCTGGCCACCCGGGTTCAGGTCCGCGTGCGCCTTAATAGCTCGCTTTCCAACGACACCCCGGCCATCAACTTTCGCGACGTCAACCTGGTGGGTTACCTCAACAAGACCACCGGGGCCTACCTGACCCGCGAGAACGAACTGACCCAGGGGGTGGAATCGACCAAGGCCTATGTGCAGATGGGCATCCCCAGCGGGACCACCCTGCAGTGGTTTGCCAGCAACGACGGCGGCCTGACCTGGGAGGCGATGACCATTCAGGATACCCGGCCCATCGACGAGAACTGGACCGAATACACCCTGGTGCGCACCTTTACGGACAACACCGGCAACAAGGTCCGCTACAAGGCCGAGATGACCGGCACGCCGCTGAGCTACCCGCGCATCCATTCGCTGGGCGCGACCCTGAGCTAAGGAGGCAAGGCCATGATCGTTCGACGCACAGGCGGCCTGACCGAGTTCATCCCTTCGCCGCAGGAGAAGCGCGACGGCCTGATCCGCGACCACGCCCTGGGCCTGCTGGAGAATCTGCATCAGCGCCTGGCGCGGTTGGAGCGGGCCTCGGGTCTGCCTCCCGACGAAGCGAAGGCCTTCGTGGCGCTGCTGGCGCGGATGCGGGCTGATGAGTCGCGCAATCTGGAACTGCATACCAGTCTGATTACCGGAGAAACCGCCTCCGGCTGACCCGGCTCATTGCCACCGTCAACCCAGAAACCCCGGATACAGGAAGCCCGTTCCGGGGTTTTTGCCGCCTGTGCGTCGCCCAATCCGGCCAAACTCGCAAGTCATTGAAAATAAACGTGTTAAATGTCGGCTTCGGCTGTTCTTCTACTTGATTTGTGTCCGGAAAGAAGCATTCATTCATGGTGTAAGCAGAGGCTGAAAAGCCTTGCCAGACAACGAGTTAGAAGCGCCATGAGCGACGGAGGCATGCATGAACCTGAATGAGATCCACTACGGCATCGAGATCGAGACCGTAAAACGCACCCGGGAACAGATCGCCTGGGTCATCCACTCGGTGGTGGGCGGCACGGTTTGCCATATCGGGGTTCCGAGCGGCTACGACCCCTGGGAGGTCGAGGACCTGCGCGGCCGCACTTGGAAGGTGGTGGGGGACGCCTCCCTGACCAGCGTCCCGGCCCATCTGCGAGCAGAGGTGGTCAGCCCGGTGCTCGGCTACGACGACATCCCGCAACTGCAGGAGGTGGTCCGGGCCATCCGCCGCGCCGGGGGCAAGATCAACAGCCAGTGCGGCATCCACATCCATATCGACGCCGCGCCCTTCGACGGCAGACACCTGGGTAACCTGGCCAAGATCATTTACAAGCAGGAACCGCTGATCCTCCATGCCCTCGGCATCAGCCGCGACCGCCTCAACCGCTACACCCGGCCGGTCAGCGACGAGCTGATCCAGCGTATCGAACAGCATCGCCCCCGCACCAAGGATCAGCTCAATCGCATCTGGTACGGCTACCACAACCGCCAGCCCCAGCACTACGACAACAGCCGCTACCACGGGGTCAACCTGCACAACGTCTGGTACAGGGGCACGGTGGAGTTCCGCTGGTTCGAGGCGACCCTCCACGCGGGGCGGATCAAGGCCTACCTGCAATTCTGCCTCGCCGTCGCCGCCAAGGCGCTCAACGGCCGGGCAGCCTCCAGCCGCAAGCGGGACTTCGATCCCCAGAGCGCCAAGTACGACTTCCGGGTCTTCCTGCTCCACCTCGGCCTGATCGGCGACGAGTTCAAGACCGCCCGCAAGCATCTGATGGCCAACATGCCTGGCGACGCCGCCTTCAAGAACGGACGGCCCAAACCGGAGGAGGTCCTTCCGGACGAAACCAACACTCTCACCAACGAGGCCGGGCAAGTTCCCGGCCTCACTGTTTAAGGAGGTGCCCCATGAAGATTCTGATCCGCTCCACCACGCTGGACGGCGAACCGATCCCCGGCAGTGGGGAAACCCTGCAGGCCGCCGACTGCCTCGAAGTTGTCGAGCTGATGCGCGGCCAGACGCCGTTTACCGCCAGCCGAGCGCCCCGGGACTACATGACCGAGGTGCTCTCAGGCATCGAAGGTGGGCCATGCCAGCCGCTGCCGGAGGACACCGCCGCTGCAGCGGCCGAGTTTCTCACCCGTCTGGCGCGGCACGGCCTGATCGAGTTCCTGCCTGACGACAAGGCCAGTGATCCCTGGCCGGAACGATTCCTCGAAGCCCTGGAGACGGTGCGACTTTCCGGGCGCACCAACATGCTCGACCACCCGGAGGTGACCCGGCTGACCGCCGAGATGGGTTACCCGGAGGTGGCCGAATGGCTGACGGACCACCGGCGCGAATACGCGGCCTTCGTTCTCGAAGGGACGAGACCGCTCGGCAAGAACTTCGGCGGCAAGGAGGACCCGGCTCCATGTGCGGACAAGTAGGCATCATCTTCGGCCGCAAGCGCAGACGGCCTGACGAGCGGGATTACCTGCGCGAGGTCTTCATCCGCATGCTGCTGCACAGCGAGGAGCGCGGCCCGCACGCCTCCGGTCTGGCCTGGCTCAAGACCGACGGCAGCCACCGGATTTTCAAGCGGCCGATGCGGGCGCACGAGCTGGTCTACGAGAAGCCGTTCCAGGAGCTGCTCGGACAGGTCGACAACGAGACCACCGTTCTCATGGGGCACACCCGCTGGCGCACCCGGGGCAACGAGTTCAACAACCGCAACAACCATCCCATCCGGGCCGGGATCGTCATCGGCACCCACAACGGCACCATCTACAACGCCGATTACCTGTTCCGCCGCCTCGGGCTGCCGCGCTACGCCGAGGTGGACAGCGAGCTGATCTTCCGTCTGGCCGACCGCTTCGCGCCTGAAGGCCCCATCGACCAGGAGGGCCTGAAAAAGGCGCTTGCCCTCTGTCGCGGTCAGATGAGCGCCGTGCTGGCCTCACGGCTCGACCCCGGCACCATCACCGTGCTCAAGGGCAACAAGCCGCTCTGCCTGCGCATCCACCGCCAGCACCGGGTGGTGCTCTACGCCTCGGAGGCCGCCTTCATTGACTTTGCCGTGGATAAGGAAAAGGGCTGGCGCGAGCTGGAAGTGCCGCCCATGACCATGCTCACCATCCGCCACGAGGATGTGCGGGCCATCGAGAACAGCGTATTTCGCTTCGTCACCCAGGAGCGCAAAGGGACATTGCCCGAAGGAGTGAATGCATGAACATCGGAGACACCGCGAAGCTGAACACAAACCCGGAAGACGCTCCCGAGACCAACCTCCGGCTCTTCGTCTACGGTACCCTGAAACGGGGCTACTGGAACCATCAACGCTTCTGCGCCCAGGCTCGCAGCATCGAACCGGCCGTGGTCTGGGGCAGGCTCTACCATCTCCACGCCGGGTTCCCGGCCCTCGAGGTGCCGGAAGGGCTGATCCTGTCCCGGGGCACCGCCGACCCGCTGGCCGACGCCCGCAGGCAGCAGGAGATCGACACGCCACGCTTCGGCCGTCCGACCGGCGACTGGGATCTGATCCATGGGGAGCTGGTGACCTTCACCGACCCGCAACGCGACCTGCCGCCCATCGACCGGCTGGAAGGTTTCCGGCCCGGCGGGCATAGCATGTACCAGCGGGTAATGGTGGCGGCAGCCAGAGGCTCAATCGCCTGTGCTGTATGGACTTACACTATGTATGCGCCTCAGAACGGCGAACGGATCATCAACGACAATCAGGCCGTTTTTTGGAAAAGTCGTCTCTATTCGGCACAAAACGCTTGATTTTGGCAATCCATCAATGTAGTTTATGGAAGTTAATTTGCGGCACTGTGTCCGGATTTCGGGTTTCCCGGAGACCTTCGGGCTTTTACCGAAAACATGATGAACGAAGGACGAAGGCTATGGATGAGAGATGGCTGACGGTCGATGACATTTGCAAATATCTGAATGTAAGCAACGAGACGGTCTACAAGTGGATCGAGCAACGGGCTATGCCCGGTCATCGTGTCGGCCGTCGCTGGATGTTCAAACAAGACGAAGTGGACGAATGGGTCCGCTCCGGCGGTGCGGCTGATAAATCCGATAAGCCGGACACCGAGCAGTAAGGAGCGACCATGGCCGAACCGATACACGACAAGATAACGCGATCCCTGCAGGCAGCCGAAGGCTTGTATCACCGCCTGGTGTTGCTGGTGGGTGAGACCGGTTCTGGCAAGACCGGCGTTCTTCGGGATGTCGCTGAAGAGTTCGGGGCATCCGTCATCAACGTCAATCTGGCGCTTTCAAGCGAGCTCCTGGAACTGACAGCCAAACAGCGGTCACTTCGGTTGCCGGGCATCCTCGACCAGATCGCCGACGAGGCTCAAGGACCAGTGGTGCTGGATAATCTCGAGATCCTTTTCGACAAGGACCTCAAGCAGGACCCCTTGCGACTGTTGCAGGGCCTTTCGAGAAACCGGGCCGTGGTGGCTTCATGGAACGGAACCATGACCTCCGGGAGGCTTTTATACGCCGAAACCGGCCATCCCGAGTACCGCAGCTATGACTCGGTCGATGCGCTGATCGTGGGCATGGATGGCAAGGCCACGGTCGATTCGGCAAAAAACAATAGAGAGGCGGGACAAGCATGAAATACGGAGACCTTATCCAATTCGACCCGATTGAGTCGGTCGTTCAGTTGCGTGACGCGGACAAATCGAGCGCCGCGCAGCACCTGGTCAACACTTATGTCATTTCCGATGAAATGGCCGAACGGCTCACGCAGCTTGTCATTCCTCAGATGCAGTTCGACCAGCCGGTCGACAACAAGGGCCTGCTGGTTGTCGGTAACTACGGCACCGGTAAGTCGCACTTGATGTCGGTGGTCTCCAGCCTTGCCGCAGACGCCTCCCTGCTGGAAGGGCTGAAGAACGATGGTGTTCGCGCCGCAGCCGCTCAGATTGCCGGTCGGTTCAAGGTCATCCGTACCGAGATCGGAGCCACCACCATGTCCCTGCGCGACATCATCGTCGCCGAACTGGAAGAGCATCTCGAAAAACTCGGCGTGGAATATGTGTTCCCCGAGGCGGGTACCATCACCAGCCACAAGCGGGCCTTCGAAGACATGATGGCCAAGTTCGGCGAGGTGTTCCCCGAGCACGGTCTGCTGCTTGTGGTTGACGAGCTTCTCGATTATCTGCGCACCCGTAAGGACCAGGAGCTGATCCTCGACCTCAACTTCCTCCGCGAGGTTGGCGAGGTCTGCAAGGATCTGCGCTTCCGCTTCATGGCCGGTGTCCAGGAAGCCATTTTCGACAGCCCGCGCTTCGCCTTTGTCGCCGACAGCATCCGCCGCGTGAAGGACCGCTTCGAGCAGATCCTCATTGCCCGCAGCGACGTCAAATTCGTCGTGGCCGAGCGCCTGCTCAAGAAGACCGTCGAACAGCAAGCCAAGATCCGCGACTACCTGATGCCCTTTGCCAAATATTACGGCGGGCTCAACGAGCGCATGGAAGAATTCGTCCGGCTCTTCCCGGTGCATCCCGATTACATCGACACCTTCGAGCGGGTCACCGTGGTGGAAAAACGCGAGGTGCTCAAGACCCTGTCCCTGGGTATGAAAGGCATTCTCGGCAAGGACGTGCCGCAGGACGAGCCCGGTCTGATCGCCTTCGACAGCTATTGGGGTACGCTCAAGCAGAACGCTTCCTTCAGGGCTATTCCCGAAATCCGGGCAGTCATTGATTGCAGCCAGGTGCTGGAATCCCGCATCGAGAACGCCATCACCCGCAAGCAATACAAGCCGATGGCGCTGCGCCTGATCCATGCGCTGTCCGTCCACCGCCTCACCACTGGCGATATTTATGCGCCCATGGGTGCCTCCGCCGAAGAGCTGCGCGACCGCCTCTGCCTGTTCGATCCACTGATCGCCGAGCTGGGCAGCGATGAGCCCGACAAGGATCTGCAGACCCATGTGGAAACGGTCCTGCGCGAGATCCATAAAACGGTCAGCGGCCAGTTCATCTCCTTCAATGCCGACAACCGCCAGTTTTATCTCGACCTGAAGAAGACCGACGATTTCGACGCCCTGATCGACAAACGGGCTGAAAGCCTGGGGCAGGCTCAGCTCGACCGTTTCTACTACGAGGCACTCAAGCGGGTCATGGAATGCCAGGACGCAACCTATGTGACCGGCTACAAGATCTGGCAGCATGAACTGGTCTGGCAGGAGCACAAGGCAGCCCGCTCCGGTTACCTCTTTTTCGGCGCTCCCAACGAGCGCTCCACCGCCGTGCCGCAGCGGGACTTCTACCTTTATTTCATCCAGCCTAACGACCCGCCACGCTTCAAGGATGACAAGGTCAACGACGAGGTCTTCTTCCGCCTGAAAGGCACCGACGAGGAATTCCAGACTGCGCTGAAAAGCTATGCGGCGGCGCTGGACCTTGCGGCTACCTCCTCGGGCCATGCCAAGGCCACCTACGAAGCGAAGGCCAACGGCTTTCTGAAGAAGCTGGTCCAGTGGCTGCAAAAGCACATGAGCGACTCATTCGAGGTCACCTATCAGGGCCGCGCCAAGTCCATGACCGAATGGGCCAAGGGCAAATCCATCCGCGATCTGTCCGGCCTGTCGCCTCACGAGACCATCAACTTCCGCGATCTGGTCAACACCATCGCCGGTGTCTGCCTGGCCCCGAACTTCGAGAACCAGGCCCCGGATTATCCGTTTTTCTCAGTCCTGATCACCGGAAACAACCGCGCCCAGGCCGCGCAGGACGCCCTGCGGGCCATCGCCGGGCAGAACCGCACCAAGCAGGCCACGGCTGTGCTGGACGCCCTGGAGCTGCTCGACGGCGAAAAGATCGACCCCTACAAGTCGAAGTACACCAAGTTCATCCTCGATGCCGTCAAGGCCAAGGGCCACGGCCAGGTGGTGAACCGCAGCGAGATCATCCAGGACGACCACGGGCTGGAATACATGAACCCCGGCGGTGGTCGGCTAGAACCCGAATGGGTGGCGGTCATCCTGGCGTCACTGGTCTACTCCGGCGACATCGTGCTCGCCATTCCGGGCAAGAAGTTCGATGCCACCGGGTTGCCGCAACTGGCCGCGACCGGCATGGACGAGCTGGTCCGCTTCAAGCACCTGGAGCAGCCGAAAGAATGGAACCTGCCTGCGCTTAAAAGCCTGTTCGAGCTGCTCGGCATGACGCCGGGTATGGCCCAACTCGTCACCCAGGGCAAGGACGAGCCGGTCCAGAACCTGCAGCAGGCGGTGGGCAAGATCGTTAAACGCATCGTCATGACTCAGCAGACCCTGCGCGAAGGGCTTTCCTTCTGGGGGCTGGACCTGCTCGCGGGCACCGACCTGGCCAGCCAGGCCAGCGGGCTGGACGAAGCCAAGGGCTTCTTCGAATCTCTCCAGGCCTACTCCTCGCCGGGCAAGCTGAAAAACTTCCGCTACAGCGCTCCCGAAGTGCTGGTCCATGAAAAGGCCGTGAAGGCGCTGGATGAGCTGGATGCCCTGCGCGAGTTCATCATGGACCACAGCCCGACGGCGTCCTGGCTCTCTACCGCCGAGGCGGTGTTGTCCGCCGAGCATGACTGGGTGGATCGCATGAAGACCTCCCGGCAGGATGTGTTGGATTCCCTCAAGCAGGCCAACCTGACCGAACTGGCCAGCCAGTCCCAGTCCATCGGGGCCAAGCTACAGAAGCTGAAGAAGGATTACACCGTCGCCTACATCGGCCTGCACACCAAGGCCCGGCTGGGCGTGAACGACGACAAGCGCAAGGCCGGACTGCTCAACGACCAGCGGCTGCAAACCCTGCTCAAACTGGCTGGTATCGACCTGATGCCCCGGCAGCAGCTCACCGATTACCAGAACCGCCTTGCTGGACTGAAAAGCTGCTTCGCCCTGACCGAGCAAAACCTCGACGCCTCGCCCATCTGCCCGCATTGCGGGTTCCGGCCTTCGGTGGAAACCGGCACGGCGGCAGGGTCGCAGATGATCGACCAGATGGACACACAGCTTGACGCCATGGTGACGGCCTGGACCTCCACCATCCTCAGCAACCTGGAGGACCCGATTACCCAGGCCAATATGGATCTGCTGAAGATCGACGACCGCGAACCGCTGGAGGCCTTCATCAAGTCGAAGGAACTGCCGGTGCCGCTGGACAGCAACTTCGTTCACGCCCTGAAGGAAGTGCTCTCTGGCCTGGTTAAGGTCACCGTCAAGGCGCAGGAGCTGCAACAGGCCCTGCAAGTCACCGCTGGCCCGGCCACCCCGGCTGAGATGAAAAAACGCTTTGAGGAGTACATCGATCAGCTCACCAAGGGCAAGGACCCGGCCAAGGTGCGGATCGTCATGGAATGAGAGTGACTAAGCGAGTGACCAACTCCGCCGAGCTTGGTCACCCGCGAAGTGACCAAGCTGAGAAACAAGACGAAAGCCAAGGATTATGAAGATGAGAGAAAACAGTTTGTTCGACTCGCTGCTTGAAGAGCCGCAGAAGCCCTCCGGCCCGGTGACTTGCTTGGGGCTGACGTTCGAGAACGACGAGGCCCGCCGCGCTCACTTTACCGAGGAACTGCGCAAAAAGCTGCAGGACCCGGAGTTCCGCAAGATCGAAGGCTTTCCCATCGGCAGCGACGAGGACATTCTGAACCTGAGCGATCCGCCGTATTACACCGCCTGCCCGAATCCGTGGATCGCCGACTTTATAGCTGAATGGGAGGCACAAAAGCCTGAGCAGCCCGAAGGCTACCACTACCACCGCGAACCATTTGCTACTGATGTGAGTGAGGGCAAGAACGACCCGATTTACAACGCGCACTCCTACCACACCAAGGTGCCGCACAAGGCCATCATGCGTTACATCCTCCATTACACGCAGCCGGGGGATATTGTTTTTGACGGTTTCTGCGGAACTGGCATGACTGGTGTGGCGGCGCAGATGTGTGGCGACCGCGAAGTGGTCTTGTCTCTCGGCTACCAGGTGAAGCCGGATGGGACCATTTTGCAGGAAGAGATGGACGAAGATGGCAAAAAGGTTTGGAGGCCTTTTTCAATGCTGGGGATTCGCAAGGCGACACTTAATGACCTGTCTCCGTTAGCATCCTTTGTCGCCTCTAACTACAACACAGCCATCGATAGCACAAAGTTTAAAACAGAGGCTCAAAAGGTCCTAAAAGAAGTTGAGAGTGAATGTGCTTGGATGTATCAAACAGCCCACACAAATGGATTGATGGGTGATGTTATCTGCACTGTCTGGTCTGATGTATTTGTGTGTCCGGAATGCGCGCATGAAATGATTTATTGGGATGCTGCTGTCGACAAAGACAAAGGCGTTATTAATGACGACTTTTCCTGCACCTCATGTAATGCGTCTCTGAATAAAAGGTCGATGGAAAGAGCATGGGAAACAGTATTTGACGACATCCTGCAATCTCCAATAAAGCATGCAAAACAAACGCCCGTATTGATTGTGTACAAATATCAAGGGAAACGTTTTGAAAAAAACCCAGATGCTAATGATTTTAAATTGTTAGAAGATATACAGCAGAAGCCGATTCCTCACTGGTTTCCAAAGGAAAGGATGCCAGTTGGAAAAGAGACTCGCAGAAACGATCCGGCGGGCGTTACTCATGTGCACCATTTTTATACAAAAAGAAATCTATATGCGTTAAGCGCATTTGTTAGCGCTGCAAAGAAATCCCTTTTATTTAATTCTCTTCAATATCAACTCGATAGCCTTGTTATACGGCAATCTAAACTTACGCGATTTCTTGCGTCATATTATTTCCATGGAGGTGGCGGTTGGGTTGGGACTCCTCTCTCTGGAACATTATACATTCCTTCGTTCTCTGTAGAGGTTCAGCCTTTTGAAACATGGTCTAATCGTATAAACAAGACGCTTGCTAGGGTAACAAATAGTCAAGTGAGCTTTGCCTGCTCAACAGGAAGTGCTGCGGATACTGGAATTCCTAGCTCATCTATCGATTACCTCTTTCTTGACCCGCCATTTGGAGCCAACATCAACTACTCTGAGCTTAGTTTTTTGTGGGAATCGTGGCTAAACGTACGCACAGACAATGAAAAAGAAGCGATTGAAAATAGCATTCAACAAAAAAGCATCAATGAATATCGTCAATTGATGACGGAATGCTTTAGCGAGGCATACAGAGTTCTTAAGCCAGGCCGTTGGATGACGGTAGAGTTCTCCAATACAAAAGCAGCCGTATGGAATAGCATCCAGGTGGCTTTAACTGAGGCTGGTTTTATAGTCGCCAATGTATCAGCTCTGGACAAGAAGCAGGGAAGCTTCAAGGCCGTTACTACCCCAACCGCTGTCAAACAAGACCTCGTCATCTCGGCATACAAACCCAATGGCGGCTTTGAAGAGCGCTTTAAGAAGGAGGCGCAAACTGAAGAAGGTGTGTGGGATTTTGTCCGAACCCACTTGAAGTATCTGCCGGTAACCAAGCGCCAGGGCGCGTTGATGCTTTTTGTTCCTGAGCGTGACCCTCGCATCCTGTTCGACCAGATGATCGCATTCTATGTCCGCAAGGGTTACCCGGTGCCGATCTCCAGCCAGGAGTTCCAGGTCGGACTATCGCAGCGCTTCATTGAGCGTGACGGCATGTATTTCCTGCCGGATCAGGTGGCCGAATACGACCGTAAGAAGATGACCTCTGGTGCCCCAATGCAGCTTTCGATGTTCGTCTCCGACGAGGCCTCGTCGATCCAGTGGCTCCGCCAGCTCATCAAGGAAAAGCCACAGACCTTCTCCGACATCAACCCGCAGTTCATGCAGCAACTCGGTGGCTGGAGCAAGAACGAGGCCCAGCTCGACCTGCGCGAACTGCTGAACCAGAACTTCCTCTGCTACGACGGCAAAGGCCCTGTGCCCGAGCAGATCCACGCCTACCTCTCCACCAACTGGAAGGAACTACGCAACCTTCCCAAGGACGACCCGACTCTGGTCGCCAAGGCCCGCGACCGCTGGTACGTGCCCGATCCCAACAAGGCGGGCGACCTGGAGAAGCTGCGCGAAAAGGCGCTGCTCAAAGAGTTCGAGGAATACAAAGAGGTCAAAAAGAAGCTCAAGGTCTTCCGCTTGGAAGCTGTCCGCGCCGGATTCAAAAAAGCTTGGCAGGAGCGCGACTACGCCGTCATCGTCGCCGTGGCCGACAAGATCCCCAACAACGTCCTGGAAGAAGATCCCAAACTGCTCATGTGGTACGACCAGGCAGTAACAAGAATGGGAGGCGAATAATGGCAAGAGCGGATTTACTCATTCGCCTTGTCCAATCCGGCATACGGGGTGACAAGGCCACATTTAGAAAGGTCGTCGAGGCAATCATCGCCGAAGAGCGAACCAAGCAGCACAAGGTGCTGGCCGAGAAGCTCGAAGAGATGCTCAATACCGCACCGATTGAGCGTCCCGTTACCAATGGCGGTGGCCCTATGTTGGATCAGCGCATGGGCAACCTGTTCCATGAGGTCATGCCTCAACGAAAACTCTCGGATCTCATCCTGCCGGATGAGGTGCAGCAGATTTGCCAGGGCCTGATTCAGGAACAGCACCGGACCGACCTGCTCAGGTCATACAACCTGGAGCCCCGCAACCGCTTGCTCCTCATCGGACCGCCGGGCAATGGCAAGACGTCGTTGGCCGAGGCCATTGCAGAAGCACTGGTGGTCCCACTGCTTGTGGTTCGTTATGAGAGCGTCGTCGGTACATACCTGGGCGAGACCGCTGTCCGTCTGAAGAAACTGTTTGAGTATGCCTCCACTCGGAAATGCGTCCTCTTTTTCGACGAGTTTGAAACCCTCGGCAAGGAACGCGGTGATCTGCACGAGACCGGTGAGATCAAGCGCGTGGTGAGTTCGCTGCTCATGCAGATCGACAACCTGCCGAGCCATGTCATGGTCATAGGGGCAACCAATCATGCGGAACTGCTGGACCGTGCTGTATGGCGGCGCTTCCAGGTCCGCATGACTCTACCCGGCCCGACCCGTGCTCGCCTGACAGAGTGGTTCGAAAAATTCGAGCGCCGGATCAATATTCCCTTGGGATATGCTGCGGGCACTTTGGCAAAACGTCTCCAGGAGTCGAATTTCGCCGAAGTCGAAGAGTTCGGCACGACCGTGTTCCGCCAGTATGTGCTCGAACAACCGAACGCCGACATGAAGGATATCGTATCCAAAACCCTCCAGAGCTGGTCCGCCAGATCAGTCACCGTAGCGCAACAGGACGAACCGGAGGTGAAGGATGCCTGAACGCCCACTACTCCTTTTCCCGACGCCTGAGGTTACTTCCAAGTCGAATCTTGGCGGCGGAGGTGGTCGTCCGCACCTGCCGACACATTATCGGCAAGGGGAAAGGCTGGCTCCAAAATTTACTCAGCTACAAGAAGCTGTTCGCGCCCGAAACATCGAGATCCAGCAAGCTGTGACAGGCATAGACCCTGAGCAAGTCCTTGTGATGGAAACCATCGGGAGCGTCGAAGATTTCGCCAACGCTGTGAAGCGCATTGATGGCTTTGAGTGGATGGGAGAATTTGAGATCGACGAAATAGGTCCTGATCAGGACTTCTTCGATGAAAAACATCCGGAGAAGGAGCTGAGTGGCCGCTTATACATGGTTATGACCAATCAGAGAGCTCTGGATGAGATGCTCTCCATGTGGCGTCGATATACGGACCAGGAGGACCCAAAACAGAAATTCGACGGTGGGCTCACGAAGTTTCGTGATGTATTTCTGCGCTTGAAAGATATTCGCCGGTGGGACGTCAAAGACAGGCTTCTGGAGACAGGGGTGATTGACGCCTGGAAAGAAGATCTGGAGCATGACGGCGGCAGGCTTATCCGGTTTGAAGTCGAACTTTGGTTTCGAAACAGCGAAGAGAAGAGAAGCCAAAGCTCAGCAATTGTCGCGAGTCTGATCCAGCAACTCGGCGGGCATGTCTTAGCTGAGTCACTGCATGAGGGCATTGCCTATCATGGCATATTGGCCGAGTTGCCAGCCAATGCCATCCAGGCCGTTGTCGATAATCCGAATACAGAACTGGTGAAATGTGACAGCGTCATGTTCTTTCGGCCTGTCGGACAGATGCTTGCCGGGGAGGGACTTCTCGAAGACGAAGCAGTCTATTCTGATCTTGAAGAACATTCACTGCCGGATGGAGAGCCGGTAATTGCTGTTTTTGATGGGCTTCCATTGGCAAATCATCGACTTTTGAATGGAAGGCTAATCGTCGATGACCCTGACAATGTAGAAAGCACCTATAACGCCAATGAGCGCGTGCATGGCACATCGATGGCGTCTCTGATCGTCCACGGTGACCTTAACGATAGGCTGCGGCCATTAGGACGACCAGTGTATGTTCGTCCGATTATGCAGCCGATTCCAAATGATTTTCGGACACCTCGCCGTGAACATATTCCGGATGACGTCCTGCTTGTGGACCTCATTCACCGATCCGTGAAAAGGCTATTTGAAGGCGATGGTTCAGAAGGCCCGGTGGCCCCTTCTGTAAGGGTGATCAATTTATCGATTGGTGATCCATATAGACAGTTCCTGCAGTCCATGAGCCCTGTAGCAAGGCTACTGGATTGGCTCAGTCTCACCTATGGTGTGCTTTTTGTTGTAAGTGCTGGGAATCAGTCAGACGCTATACAACTTGGGATTTCGCGGACCGAATTCGAATCTTCAGATCCCCAGGAGCAAGAAACTGCTGTTGTTAAAGCGCTTTTTTCAGATGCCCGGAATCGCAAGCTTCTCTCACCAGCTGAGAGTATCAACGGGCTGACGGTTGGTTCAGTCCAATACGATTCGTCTCACTTCGGGGCGGTCAATAACAGATTCAACCCGTTTTTGCAGTTTTTGCCGAGCCCGGTTTCAGCGTTCGGCAGTGGTTATCGCAGAGCGATCAAGCCGGATATTGTCTTCCCGGGAGGCAGGGTCCTGTACCAGGAAGATCTCAGGTCTTCACGGCGAGATAACTACGTCATAAAGCCGGTCGAACCCTCGATCCGGAATACTCCGCCAGGCAACAAAGCCGCTATCCCTGCTCGGCAATCTGGAAGCCTCGAAGGTATTGCCTATTCTTGTGGAACCAGCAATGCCGCTGCTTTGATGAGTCGTGCCGCTGGTATTTGTTACGACTCACTTCAGCAAATCTTTGAAGAACAAGCTGCGGAAGTTGATGCTCGTATTCACGAGGCCCCTTTACTGAAAGCCATGCTCGTTCATGGCTGTGCATGGGGAGATGTTGGCGCTCAAGTCGGGGACCTGCTGCGCACGCCAGAGAACAATCGACAGTTAAGCGGACTTGTGAGCAGGTGGATGGGCTATGGCGTTCCTCAAGTAGACCGCGTTCTGGATTGTACTGAGCAGCGAGCCACCTTATTGGGCTTTGGGCAGCTTTCTGATGGCGAGGCCCATGTGTTCAGATTGCCGTTGCCGCCTTCTTTAGGCGCTCGGCCTGAATGGCGACGGCTGACCGTTACCATGGCATGGCTTTCGCCAATATCCGCAGGGACACAAAAGTATAGAACAGCAAGTCTATGGTTTGAGGTCGGCGGAGTTGTGCCTGCTAAAGATAGAAAAGAAAGCTGCAGCGGGACCGACGGCTGGCGTGCAGTAAGGCGGGGAACAGTCCAACACGAAGTGTTCGAAGGCCAAAGAGCAGAGCCGTTCATCGACGGGGATGTCATCGAAATCAAGGTGAACTGCCGGGAAGACGCAGGGAAAATTCATAACCCTGTCGCGTATGGATTGGCCGTGTCGTTGGAGGTAGCCGAGGGCCTCGATATCGCTGTTTACAACGAAATCAGAACTCGCATTGCACCTGCGATTCAGATTCAGCAAGCAACAGATCAAGGTAGAAGGTAATTAGCGGATGGAGTCGCTTTGGCAATACAGCATCGTTCATAACAGCGCCTGCAAGGTCATCGAAGAACAGACCTTGTGGGGGCAGACGGTGTGCCGTGTCTGGTTGCCGAACCAGGACGCGGTCGTGCGCGTGCCCCGTTCCGCCTTGCGGTCGCTGAATGCCGACCTGCAGCCGGAGATCGAGGCTGGACGCATTGCCTATGTGGCCGCCGCAGCCAAGGTGGCCGAGGTGCTCGAAGGCTCCACCAGCGCCACCGAGGGCCATGTATTGCTGGCTCCCATGGAGTCCAACGTCATTCCGCTTCCGCACCAGATCCAAGCCTTGTCCCGGGCCATCTCCGGCGACCGCGTGCGCTACCTGCTGGCCGACGAGGTGGGTCTCGGCAAGACCATCGAGGCCGGGCTGGTCATGCGCGAGCTCAAACTGCGCGGGCTGGTGCGCCGGACCTTGGTCGTCTCTCCGAAGGGGATCGCTACCCAGTGGGTGGCGGAAATGCAGACCCACTTCAATGAACAGTTTCAACTCGTGTTGGGCGACGACATCAGCACTTTGCAGCGACTGGCACCCGGGGCTGATCAGCGGAGCTCAGCCTGGTCGATGTTCGATCAGGTCATCGTCTCCCTTGATTCCGTCAAACCCATGGACAAGCGGCGCGGCTGGACCGCCGAACGCGTTGCCGAATACAACCGCAGTCGGTTCGAGGATTTGATTACCGCCGGTTGGGACCTGGTGGTGGTGGACGAAGCGCACCGCCTCGGAGGAAGCACTGACCAGGTCGCCCGCTACAAGCTTGGCCGGGGACTGGCGGAAGCCGCACCCTATGTGTTGCTGCTCTCGGCCACGCCTCACCAGGGCAAAACTGATGCCTTCCACCGCCTGATGAGCTTGCTGGATGACGATGCCTTCCCGGATATGGAGAGCGTCACCCGCGACCGGGTAGCTCCGTATGTTATCCGCACCGAAAAGCGCAAGGCCATCGACGCCGACGGCAAGCCGCTCTTCAAACCCCGGCGCACGCAGATGGCCCCGGTGGCCTGGGAGAGCCGTCATCACCTGCAGCAACTTCTCTACGAGGCGGTGACCGATTATGTGCGCGAGGGCTACAACCAGGCCTTGCGCGAGAAGAAGCGCCACATCGGGTTTTTGATGATCCTGATGCAGCGCCTGGTGGTCTCCAGCACCCGGGCGATCCGCACCACCCTGGAACGGCGGCTCGCGGTGCTCAAGGATGGCGAGCAACAAGCCAGCCTGCGCCTGGCGGAACTTGAAAATGGCGCGGAGGGATCGGAAAACCCTGACGATGAAATAGCCGAGCTGTATGACATGGACGGCCAGGAGCTGCTCGATGAGCTGCTGAAATCCCATGTGTCGGCGCTGCAGAGCGAAGGTAGCCATGTGGAGACCCTGCTGGATGCAGCTCTTCGCTGTGAGCAGGCCGGTCCGGACGCCAAGGCCGAGGCGCTGATCGAGTGGGTCTACAAGCTGCAAGCCGAGGAAAACGAGCCGGATCTGAAGGTGCTGATCTTCACGGAGTTCGTTCCCACCCAGCAGATGCTGAAGGAGTTTCTGGAGGCCCGGGGAATCTCGGTGGTCACCCTGAACGGCTCCATGGACATGGAGGAACGTGGGGCAGCTCAGGATGCCTTCCGCAAATCGCACCGCGTGCTGGTTTCCACTGACGCGGGCGGTGAGGGTCTGAACCTGCAGTTCGCCCATGTCATCATCAACTACGACATCCCCTGGAACCCGATGCGACTGGAACAGCGGATCGGTCGTGTGGATCGTATCGGTCAGCCCAAAACCGTACAGGCGATCAATTTCGTTTTTGAAGATTCGGTCGAGTTCCGCGTGCGCGAAGTGCTGGAACAGAAGCTCTCGGTGATCTTCGAAGAGTTTGGCATCGACAAGACCGGCGACGTGCTCGACTCCGCCCAGGCCGGTGAACTGTTTGAAGATGTGTTCGCCTCGGCCATCCTTAATCCTGACGGTATCGAAACCTCCGTCGATCACACGGTGGCCAGGATTCGCGATGAGATTCAGCAGGTGCGCGAGGCCTCAGCCATCTATGGCATCTCCGAAGAACCGGATGTGCAAACCGCTGAACGTCTGCGCTCCCATCCGTTGCCCCACTGGGTGGAACGGATGACAGTCGGTTACCTCAACTCCCATGGCGGGGTGGCCAGTCGGAAGCGCTCCTGGTGGGATCTGAATTGGCCGGACGGTCAGGAACACCGCAAAGCCGTATTCAACGCCCGGGAAGCGGATCGTCTAACCGACGCAACTCTGCTCAATCTTGAAAACAACCGTGTCCGTGGTCTTGCCCTGAACCTGCCCCTGGTCGCGGCAGGTCAGCCATTGCCTTGCGTAACCGTGAACGGGCTGCCAGCCAGCATCTCCGGACTCTGGGGGCTCTTTGAGATCCGCCTTCAGGCCGGAATGCACCAGAAGACGCAACTCCTGCGCATCCCAATGGTACGGCGTGGCTATGTCAGCGTGTTCTTGAGCGAGGAAGGCAAACTGTTTCTGCCCACGGCCCGGCATATCTGGGATGCGCTGCAGACAGCGGAAGCCCAAGTGCAAGCCACCCTCGGGCAGGATGAATCCATTATCGCCCATGAACGTTTACAGGAAGCAGCTGAACAGGCCGGACAGGAGCTGTTTGACGCCTTGCAGCAGGCGCACATTGCTTCGGTGACCCGGGAAGAGGAACGCGGCATGGTCGCTTTCACCTCACGGCGGAAGGCCATAGAACGGGTGGGGCTGCCCGAAGTACGCCAGTACCGCCTGGCCCGCTGCGCTGCCGAGGAAACTGAGTGGCGACATGAACTGCAATCAGCGCGGCAGATCGTACCGGAAATCCGGTCACTGCTGATGCTGCGGATTGTCAAGGGAGGCGCTCAATGAGTAGTTGGCGAGACGCCATCCTGAATGATTTCGTTCCCAATGTCAGCAAGCTGACCCTGGTCGCCGATCCGGATTGTCTGCTGACCGAGGAGAAACTGGCACTGGCGCTTCGTGGGCGCGGTTTTGATCTGATCGAATTCAATGATCCGGTCGAATTCAGATACGCCTATGAGTCCAAATACCGCTCGATCTGGGATCGCGGTGAACATACCGACCTGGTGGTGATTCTCCGTTTGCAGGATGCCGAACTGGAATCGTTGCCTTACGACCTGCTCCAGGCGGGCCGCAAACTTTCGTTCAATCTCGGGGATCTCTTTCCAACCCTCAGCTACCCGGTCATTGAGAAGCTCGACCGGAGTCTGCTCGACGCACTCTTTGAGGCACAGCGTAAGTCGCCGCCGGATCGCATGGGCGATAACGCCACCAAGGATTTCATCCTCCGCCATGTGTTCGGCATTGCGGCGGAACTGATTGTGGGCGAGGTGGAGCTGCTACGCGCCTTGCTTCGTCTGCACTATGGGAAGCTTCAGATCCCGCTGATGCTGGCCGAGCGGCTCATCCAGGTTCTTAAAGGGCATGATGGATTCAAAGCCTGGCCGCTCTCCGAGATCGTTCCGGACGACGAGGCCTTCTTCGCTTTTTTACAGGAACGCTGGCCGCTCTTTCTTTCCAGGCTTGGCAGTGCCAATCAGGTACGGGAAGACTCGCCGGAGTATGGCCTCAAGTATCCCGGCCCAGATCATCTGCCGTTCGATCATCAGGACATCAAGGTCTATATCGACAACCTGTTCCTGGAGGGGAAACTCACACCCGTCGAGGCCACAGATGTTGAAGTGGATGCCGGGTCTTGGGTTCGAAGCGGCATTGCCATGGCCGGTGTGGATGATGACGAGCTGCGGATCTCCCGCCTCTTTGGCCTTGTCGAGAAGGAGCTGCCCACTGCGGAAGCGCGTTACTCGGACTGGACCGCCTTTGCATTGAAATGGGCCGAAGTGTCTTCCCTGGTTCATTGCGGCAATAGCTCCCAGCATCAGACCCGGCTCAGGGAAATCGGCGACGCACTGAACACGACCTTTGCCGGTTGGCTGGCCGACCACTATTCCAGCTTGATCAACCTGCCGCCGACAAATCCGGCCATGCTGCACCATGTGCCGCGTCGCCTGGCTCGGGACATCGAGGATTCCCGCAATAGCCGTGCCGCGCTGATCGTGGTTGATGGTCTGGCCCTGGATCAGTGGGTGACCATCCGCCAGCTTCTGCAAAAGCAGGATGCCAATCTGGTCATGCGCGAATCCGCGACCTTCGCCTGGATTCCGACGTTGACCTCGGTATCGCGGCAATCGATCTTCTCGGGCAAGCCGCCGCTCTATTTCCCGTCATCCATCAACTCGACCAACAGCGAAGAGAAGCTCTGGAAGCAGTTCTGGGAAGGCCATGGCCTGTCCCGGCTGGATGTCGCCTACCAGCGCGGCCTCGGTGACGGCGATGCATCCAGCGTACTCGACTCCGCAATCCATCCCGGGAAGACCAAGGTGGTGGGGCTGGTCGTGGACAAGGTCGACAAGATCATGCACGGCATGCAACTCGGCTCAGCAGGGATGCACAACCAGATCAAGCAGTGGTGCCATGCCGGATTTCTTTCCACGCTGGTCGGGCAACTGCTGGATTACGGCTATGAGGTGTGGCTGACGGCCGATCACGGCAACATTCAATGTGAAGGCAAAGGCCGCCCGTCTGAAGGTGTGATTGCCGAAACTCGCGGCGAGCGGGTTCGTATCTATCCCACGCCGGAGCTCCGCGCTCAGGTGGCTGGGGCCTTCCCGTTTGCCCACGAGTGGCAGCCGGTCGGATTGCCAGCGGACTATTTCCCTCTGGTGGCCGGTGGCCGCGACGCATTCGTGAACCCGGGAGATGTCATCGTAGGTCACGGCGGTATAGCCATCGAAGAAGTCATTG